>ENA-OSEY01002645-OSEY01002645.1-marine-metagenome-genome-assembly--contig:-NODE-2645-length-11451-cov-6.184807_pt1 | contig 11451 bp, 14 predicted proteins | sample MGYA00248465_ERZ534230 | MGnify/ENA primary metagenome ERZ534230 (study PRJEB26409, sample SAMN06344110) | marine metagenome | isolation source: Sea water from surface | place: Atlantic Ocean:Southern... | reverse complement strand
AAAACTATGATTCCATTAAAAGATGATAATCCAACTAGCTCAAGACCAATTGTGAGCTATGGTATAATTGGTTTTTGTGTTCTTATTTTTTTAGCCCAAATTGGACTGAGCGAGAATGAATTAAGAGACTTCACATATTCATATGGTCTAATTCCATCCGTTCTAATGGGCATAGACCAATTACCCAGCGATCTAAACAGAATATCACCAATAGGTACAATTTTTACCTCAATGTTTATGCATGGAGGCTGGATGCATCTGATAGGTAATATGTTGTATTTGTGGATTTTTGCAGACAACATAGAAGATGATTTAGGAACATTAAATTTTGTAATTTTTTATTTCGTCTGCGGGATTGGAGCAGCCATGTCCCAGGTTTTAATAGATGTAAATTCTCAAATTCCGATGATAGGCGCTAGTGGGGCTATTGGCGGAGTTCTAGGAGCTTATTTAATAAATTATCCTAATGCCAGAGTTTTAGTTTTAATACCATTTGGTTTTTTCAGCCAGCTTCTTAAAATAAGAGCTTTATATGTTCTCGGATTTTGGTTCATATTACAGTTTATAAATTCTTTTCTTTCATCTTCATCAGTAGGAGGGGTTGCCTATGCCGCACATATTGGAGGTTTTATCTCTGGTGTTATTTTGATATTATTCTTTAATAAAAAACCCTTAAAAAGTAATCTTAAAAAGACAACAAAAGATATAAAGAAAAAAGGACCTTGGGAACAATGAATTTTATAATACCTTTCATTATTTTAATTACAGTAGTCGTTTTTATACATGAATATGGACACTATTATTTTGCTAGAAAATATAAAGTTGGTGTTACTGATTTTTCAATTGGTTTTGGTAAAGAGTTATTTGGGTTTAATGATAAAAGTGGAACAAGATGGAAATTCTGTCTAATCCCTTTAGGAGGTTATGTAAAATTTTTTGGTGACAGAAATGTTTTTAGCCAAGCAGAACAAGCTGAAATTTTAAAAAAATACAGTAAAGAAGATCAAGAAAAATTATTTATTACAAAACCCCTTTATCAAAGGGCGTTAATAGTTTTTGGAGGTCCATTGGCAAATTTTTTATTAGCTATAGTTATCTTTACATCAATTTATATGTTCGTTGGAAAAGATTTTACACAGCCTAAAATTGATAAAATTACTATCGATGGTCCAGCAGATAAAGCTGGCTTAATGAAAGATGACATTATTTTATCAATAAATAATAATAAAATTTTAAGTATTAGAGAGGTTTCTACATTTATAAATACTAGCTCATCAGACACCATTGACATTACTGTATTAAGAAACGATAGAGAAATTACTTTTAAAACTGATACTAAATCTATAGATGCAAAAGATGCTTTCGGTAACTCAATCAAAAAAAAAATAATAGGCATTTCAATTACTCCAGCTACAAATGAAATAAATCAAAAAAAGCTAGGACCAGTTTCAGCAATCTATTATTCAGTCCAGGAAATATGGTTTGTAACTAAAACGACTTTAAGTTACGTGGGCTCAATGATAGCTGGTAAGGCCGACACCTCTCAATTAGGAGGACCAATTAAAATCGCGAAAATATCAGGTCAAGTTGCTGAGTTTGGTTTATTAGCTTTTATTACTACAATTGCTTATATATCCATAAGCTTAGGATTAATTAATTTGTTTCCTATACCTTTATTAGATGGAGGACATTTGATGTTTTTTCTATTTGAAAAAATACTTGGGAAACCATTATCACAAAAAACTCAAGAGGGTTTTTTTCGAATCGGGCTATTTTTATTAGTTTCATTGATGCTTTTCACAACTTTTAACGATATAAATACTTGGTAGATTTATCTAATATTTTTCAGTACCTCAAAAAAGCTAATAAAATCAACAGTTTTTAATATCCACAATATATAGTGTTAATATGTCAAAAAAACACTAAATAATTGTTGATTTTCCTTAGTTTTTAGACAAATTCAAAATATCAATAAAAAGGGGCATAAATGAACAAAAAACAACTAGTTAATAAAATTGCTTCTACTTTAAGCCAAAGCAAAGCAGACGCGGAGAGAACTTTTGATACAATTACCCAGATAATACTGGATTGTTTAAAAAGTGACGAACCGGTTAAAATCGCTGGTTTTGGTACATATAAAGTAGCCAAAAGAAAAGCCAGAATTGGTAGAAACCCTAGAACTGGTGAACAAATTCAAATTAGCGCATCACAGAAGGTTAAATTCCTTCCAGCGAAAAGTTTGAAAGATATGTTCAATAAGTAACCTAATTCAACAATCCCTGAAATCTACGATTTTGGGGATTGTTTGAAAACGCCGCACCCCTTGCAAAAACTGCATAACTCACAACGTCACTTAACGTAACTCTTTTTCAATCAATCATTTAAGAATTTATTATGAACAAAGGAGGAAGTATGAAAAAAATACTTGGTTACTTTTTTGCAGGTACAGCACTCTATTTCAGCTTTGCTGGTCTAGGGTACGCAAATACGACTGTATCGGCGGAAGTACAATACATATTTAATACAATATTATTTTTAATGTCAGGTTTTCTGGTCATGTGGATGGCAGCAGGTTTTGCCATGCTTGAATCAGGGTTGGTTACATCTAAAAGTGTATCAGCAATCTGTGCAAAAAATATAGGTTTATATTCAATTGCCGGAGTAATGTTCTGGTTAGTTGGATACAATTTAGCATACGGTATACCAGAAGGTGGATATATAGGTTCATTCTCTTCTTGGAGTGACGCATCATCATTAGAAACAGGTTATTCTGATGGATCAGATTGGTTTTTCCAAATGGTATTCTGTGCAACAACAATGTCAATCGTATCAGGAACATTGGCTGAAAGAATTAAAATTTGGCCATTCTTCTTATTTGCAGCTATTTTAACTGGATTTATTTATCCAATTGAAATGGGATGGCAGTGGGGCGGTGGTTGGTTATCAGCTGCTGGTTTTTCTGATTTTGCAGGTTCAACATTAGTACATGCTGCTGGAGGAGCTGCTGCTCTTGCCGGTGCAATAGTACTTGGTGCGAGATCTGGAAGATTTACTTCAGGAGGTGGCGTAAAAGCTATGGCACCTTTTGCGGCTTCTTCAATTCCATTAGCAACACTTGGAGTATTTATACTTTGGTTAGGTTGGTTTGGATTTAACGGTGGTTCACAATTAGCTGCTGGAACATTAGAAGACGTAAGCTCTGTTGCAACAATATATATTAATACAAACTTAGCTGCAGGTGGTGGTGTATTAGCCGCTGCTACAGTATCAAGACTTGCCGGTGGTAAAACTGACGTAGTCATGATGCTTAACGGTGCGATAGCTGGTTTAGTTGGTATAACAGCGGAACCTTTAGCACCAAGCCCACTTGCTGCAATCGTGATTGGAGCAATAGCTGGTGTATTAATGTACTACTCAACAAAACTATTATACAAAATGAAAATAGATGATGTTGTTGGTGCTATTCCTGCACACTTAGTTGCTGGAGTATGGGGTACATTAGCAGTTCCATTTACAAATACAGAAGTAGGTTTTGGTTCACAATTCTTAGGAACGATTTCAGTAGTAGTTTTCGTTTTCGTAGTGTCATACATCGTATGGTCAATTATGAAAATGACTATTGGAATTAGAATCAGTAAAGAAGCTGAAAGGCTTGGAACTGATAAGTCCGAAGTTGGTGTAATCGCTTACGGAATAAGAGACTAAATAATTCTCCTTCTTCCTCCCTTTCGTTAAGATGGAGACAAGAAAAGGCCCAGACTTTAAGTCTGGGCCTTTTAATTTATAAAGACTTTATATAATCTAAAACTTCTTGAGCATGGTCTTTTACCCTCACATTTGACCAAATTTTGAGAATTTTGCCATTTTTAATAATTATTGTGGATCTTATTGTTCCCATGAATTTTTTACCCATAAAAGATTTTTTACCCCAAACCCCAAATCTTTTTTGAACATTTAGTTTTTCATCAGACAATAACTCAAATGGCACCTTATATTTCTTTTTAAAATTTAAATGACTTTTAATATTATCTTTTGAAATTCCAATAACCTCAAAACTCAATTTTTTGAATTTTTTATATAATTTAGTGAAATCCTTTGTTTCCAAAGTACATCCCGGTGTATTATCTTTAGGGTAGAAATAGATTACCAAACCTCCTTTAATTTTATCACTTTCAAAAGTCTTTAGGGTAGTTGAGTCTAGTTTAAAAAAGGGTGATTTATCATTTTCTTTAACTTTCATTTTCTTCCCACAGTTTTTTCCAGTCCACATTTGGGGATAAACCGTAGATCGAATTTATATTCGTAAAATGAACTGAAAGAGATGGAATAGGAGAGATACATAATTCTTTATTATAAATTTTATGCAAAGGTTTCTCAAAAGGATAGTGTTCATATTTACACATGCTAATTAGATCATCATAATATTTCTCAATAATCTTTTTGCTCATTACAAAAGAGCAAAGTGTTTGATCTATTTTACGCCAATGTCTTTTTTCACCTATAATTAAGTTAGTATTTTCAGGTTCCATATAAAGATAAGGGTAGTCAGTAGGACATATAACTAATTCATTATTTATAATTGATGAAACTTTTTCATACGTAAATAAAATTTCAGATATTGTGTCTAAATGGTGCAGGTAATCATCTTCAACAAAATATGTCAAATCTTGGCATTTTTCTTTAGATAACAAAATAGATTGATGAATATTTGACATATTAGATTTTTGATTCGAGGTAACTTCTTTATTTTCCTCATTAATTTTTTTAATTTCTTTTGAAAATTTTTCAAAGTCTAATTTCTTAATTTCAAACTCTATACCTGAATTTTTTAAAATATCATTTTTAATTTTAATTTGATCTTTATTTGAATTATGGTCAATTACATAAATTTTAAATTTAGTTTCTTTAAAATTAATCTTTGCATGTTTAATACTTTTTATTATCGAAACCAAAGTTCTTTTCGTATATTCCTCTTTGTCTTTTTCAAAAACTCTCTTCTTTGATTGAGTTAACATATTAACCGTCATACAAGTTCGTAGAATTACGTCAAAATATTTAATTTTTCTTGTTATCTTAATTTCTCCCAATGGTAATGTGATGGAACGTTTACCAGCAATACTTAATGTTTCATTCAAACCTTTACTAGAAACCGGTGCTGTAAAGTTACTTTGATCTATGATTTCGAAACCTAAAAATCTAGATATTTTAATAAATAATTTAGTAAAAATATTTTTTTTATTTGATTTAATTTCTCTCATTTAAATTACTTGTATATTAGTTTATATATATAAAAATGAATATTAAATCTTCAAAAGAATTAGTTGAAAAAGCTTTATTAGAAATCAAAACATTAACCCCTAATGAAGTAAAACAGTTAAATGAAAAAAATCAATGTACCTTAATAGATATAAGAGATATTAGGGAATTATGGAGAGACGGAACTATTAAGGGAGCATTACATATTCCAAGAGGTATGCTTGAATTCTGGTTAGATCCAAATAGCCAGTATTATAATAAAGACAAATTTTCTAAAGATAAAAAATTAATTTTATTTTGCGCGGCCGGTATGAGGTCAGCTCTTGCAACAAAAACACTTAAGGACATGGGGTATAATAATATCGCTCATGCTGAAGGTGGTTTTGGATCTTTAGCAAATCATGGACTTGAAATTATTACTAAAGAAAAAAAATAATTTATTTTTTAATTTCATCAATCGCATAAGAAAGTCTATCTTGACCCCAAAACATTTTTCTGTTTACAACAAAGGTGGGAACACCAAATATTTTTTTTTTAAGTGCATCGTCTGTTAACTTTCTTAATTTATCTTTAGTTTTTTGATCAGATACTTTTTCTAAAAAAATTTCAGGATTTAAATCAATATTTTTTAAAACTTTATTTATTACAATCGGATCATTCATATTTAACCCGTCCATCCATATAGCATTAAATATTTTTTCTATAAAAATTTTTTCTGAATTATCTTTTTCAGTTATTAAAATTCCTCTCATAAAATTTACAGTTTTTATTGGAAAGTAAGAGTTAAAATTGAAAGAAATATTTTTTTTTTTGCAAACTAACTTTGTATCTTCAATCATATATTTTGATTTTAATTTATTAAAGGCAGCAGGAGTTATACCAGCTGAATTATGCAATCCACCAAGAAACACAGGCATAAACCTTATTCTAAAAGAATTTTTTTTTTCAATTTTTTTTAATTCTTTATAAGCTATGTATGCATATGGACTACTAAAATCAAAATAGAAATCGATAAATTTAGTCATAATAATTTATTTTTCTAGAATAAAAAATTCTAAAGAGCCAATAAATCAAAAGTCCTGTTGGTCCAGTAAAGTATGTCATGATCAAGGAGATTATTACAAAAAGTTTTGAAATTTGATATGTTCTGGCATCACTTACAATCCAGTTTCCAACAAAAAGATTAATAGATAAAAAATGAAGCCAAAAAATCAAAAGAAAAGCTTCGTTTGAAAAAAGAGCGTAAAGATCATCTAAGCCCAAATATAAATTGAAAACCTCAAAAATATTTTCACTAATAAAAATTTTATAAGAAATAAATATATAAGCTGTGGATAATAATAATGGTATGATTACTGATTTAACTAAAAAATTTGTAATTATATGATTAGGCAGCATAATTAAAAAAAGCCAACAAGGAATTACTCCCAAGTTTGCTATATAGTATATATTCTCGTAAGTGAGAAAATTTAAAAAACTATCGATCATAAAACTTTGTATAATATAAAAGCTATGGATCCAATATCCAATAAAAAAGATTTTGAAGACTTAACAACTAATTTAAGAGATCTAGCATTCTCTTATATTGAAAAGTATAGTCCTTCAAAACAACAGGTAAAAACATATCTTTTAAAAAAATATTTAAAAAAATTTCAAGGATCAAAGTCTAAAAAAGATATATCAGCTATAATTGATAAGATAGTTTCGAATTTAGAAAAAAATCGCTTAATTGATGATAGATTATATTCCGATTCTAAAGCACGTGTATTTCTTAGACGGGGTTACTCAATAAATAAAATTGGGATGGCTTTAAGAACTAAGGGTATTGGCACAGAAAATATAAAATTAAGCATTGAAAAATTAAAAGAAGACAAACCTGATCCTGATTTTAATTCAGCAATGAAGATTTGTAAAAAAAAACGTATTGGACCCTTAAGACCAGAGGCAAACCGCGAGATTTACTATAAAAAAGACATGGGTATTTTGGCAAGATCAGGTTTTAGTTATGATATTTCAAAAAAAATACTATCTATGACTCAAAAGGAATTTAATCAATTATATAAACTTATTTAGATTTATTTTTCTTCTCATTTAGTTTGAGATAATATTCAATTCTTCTTTTCATTGCATTTTTTACTAAAATAAAAAGAAAAACTCCAAAAATAGTAACAGAAAGAATTATGATAGATATTGTTTTAAACATCTAAGTTTTTACTTCTTTTAATCATCAAACTCAAATTTTTATAATCTTCTTTTCCATATTTAAAAGGTTCATTTTCCAAAGTAGTAATTATAGCTCCAGCGCCTGTGGCAACAGCATGACCAGCTGCATAATCCCATTCACGCGCTCTCTCTCTTGCTGCATAAAAATCATACTCGCCTGTTGCAATCACACAAAATTTATATGAACTATGCATAGGGGTAAACGAATTAACTTTATATTTTTTCATAACCTCTAATATATTTGGAGCAGGTTTTGCAGCTCCACTAACAGCAAAAATTTTTCCTTTAGTTGTTTTTTTTTCACAATTAAGTTTCGATAATTTGCCAGACTCGATCATATAAGAATTATTTCTTCCATAAGAATAAAACAATCTATTCTTTTTTGGCGCTCCAACTAGACCAATTATAGGTTCACAGTCCAATACCAATGCAGCATTAGTAGTATATTCATCTTGGCCAGATATATATTCTCTTGTTCCATCAATTGGATCAATTAACCAAAATGTTTTAAAAGTATTTTTCTTTGTTAAATCAACTGTTTCCTCAGAAATTATTGGAATATTAGGTGTTAATTTTTTTATTTTTTCTGTAATAATTTTATTCACTTCTAAATCTCCATTTGAGACGGGAGAGTTATCGGGTTTAGTAATTATTTTTAACCCTTTTTTGTATAATTCAATTGATTTTTTTCCAGCTTCTTCAGTGGTTTCAATTAAGCCTTCAGCAATTTGTTTAAGTTCATCTGTTTTCATTATTGATTTTTTCTAGGTTAATATTATCTAAATTAATAACTTGTTTCCCAACATTTTGAAAATTTATAGTTGCCTTATTTCTTATTATTGATTGAACTTGACCGATTCCCCAGCTTTTTTGGGATGGATTAATGACAAAATTACCAGGTTCTAGATCATATTGCATAATGGAAAATTATAATTTTTTATAATATATAACAGTTTATGATTAACTCTCTAGGTATAAAAAAGTCGCCAAAAGATACCAAAATTGTAGTCGCCATGTCGGGTGGTGTAGACTCATCCGTTGTTGCTGGTCTAATGAAAGAAGAGGGTTATGACGTGACTGGAATAACTTTAAAATTATATGATGATATAAAAAGCTCTTCAAAAGGCAAACAATGTTGTGCTGGAAGAGATATTATTGACGCAAAAAGAGTTTCAGAGAATTTAAATATAGAGCACAAAATTCTTTATTACCAAAAAAAATTCAAAAAAGAGGTTATCGACTCCTTTATAAATAGTTACACTGCTGGTGAAACCCCAATACCGTGTGTTCAATGTAATCAAACTGTAAAATTTAGAGATTTGTTTAAATATGCAAAAGATCTAAAAGCTGATGCGTTAGTAACTGGTCATTATGTCTTAAGGCACGAACTTAACGGTGTGGGACAAATGTACAGGGCAGAAGACAAAGAGCGTGATCAAAGTTATTTTTTATTTAGCACAACCCAAAAACAACTTGATTTTCTTAGATTTCCTCTTGGCAAAATAAACAAAACAGAGACTAGAAAAATTGCGTCTAAATTAAATTTAAATGTAGCAGAGAAACCAGATAGCCAGGATATATGTTTTGTTCCTAATGGAGATTACGCTTCGGTAATTCAAAAATATAATCCTCAATCATATCAAAAGGGTGAAATACTGGATTTAGAGGGCAAAAAACTGGGATTTCATGAAGGAATAATAAATTTTACAATCGGCCAAAGAAAGGGGATTAAAATATCAAGTAAGGAACCTTTATATGTAGTTGATATAAATGCAAAAAAAAATGCAATAATTGTCGGAACACAAGATAATTTAAATATAAATAAGCTTTATTTAAGAGACTTAAATCTTTTATCTAATAAAGAAAACTTCGAAAAAGAAATTTTTATTAAAGTAAGATCTACTGGAAAATTATTAAAATCAAAAGTTGAAATTAAAAATGATCAAGCATTAGTAAATATTTCAGAAGACGAGAAAGGTATTTCACCAGGGCAGGCCTGTGTTTTCTATTCAAAAAATAATTTTGGAGAAAGATTATTAGGGGGCGGCTGGATAGATAAAACATTTAATAAAAAATTATCCACACAACTCACAACCCAATAAAAAAACAACCAAAAAGTGATGTCAATTTTTTTTGGATATGATTTAATAGAAATGAATTGAGAGGCAACTCTCAACTGGCCAGTTAAGGAAAGGCCGAGAGGTTTAAGCTTAACGGGCAGAAAGTTCTGCAGAGTAGCGCTAAAATTGCAGAGCGGGAGGTTCGGCGGTAGCGCCTAAAACGACGAACCAAAACTTAAGTCTGCGCACCGAAAGGTGTGTAGACCTTGAGTTTAGCCTTTTTTCCAAAACAGATAAGTTAATAAGTAAAAGAGAATTACTCCCACAAAATAATTCCATTCTAATGCATGTTTAAAGTGAACATTCCCACTAGTCACAACTATTGGCAAGCTAAATATTGCTACAACAACTAAAATTGAAACTAGTATAATTTTTAAAGTTAAAACATAATTATTGATATCTTTTATGATCATAGACTTTAATTTATAAAATTTAATTACTAAAAGTGACTGTGCAACTATTTCAAAAATAATAAAACCTAATAACACGAATCTTCTAAAAAATTTATACAAATCATAATCAAATTTAACCCCAAGTAATATTGAATGAATTATTAAAAAAATTGCTGAAAGAATGCCGAATGTTTTAAATCTATTATTTACTCCTTGGGTATTTTGATATGAATTAATTAGAAAATTTGTTTTTATCCAATACATAATTAGCAGCACAGATGCCAAAAACATTGAAGGTTTAAAAATTAGAAATGTTGGATAAGTTCTTGCTGTTCTACTTATAGATACACCTCCATCTAAGTACGGAAATGTTGGTCCAGACCTACCAATTTGATCAACACTTAAGAAAGTATTATCAAAAATTTGATAGTTTACTGATATGAATAGGCAAAGATTAATTGCTATAAATGGAATTATAAATATCCATAAACTCAATTTTTTAATTTGAGTTCTGTATTCCATTAAATTTAAGACTACTTTCGTTTATTTCTTTTTCTTGCTCTTCTTTTTTTTGAGCCGATTTTTCGTCTTCCTCTATGTTTTTTTGGATAACCCATAATTTACTTTTTATTATCATTTAAAAAGTTTATTTTCAATTTAAAAAATTTAGTAAAATTTCTCTTTACTTAACCAATTTGTATCAAAATCTGAACTAATAAACTTTTCATGCGAAAGTATTTTTTTATGTAGGTCTATAGTAGTTGTTATACCATCGATAACAAATTCATTAAGCGATCTCATAGTTCTTTGTATAGCCTCTGTTCTATTTCTTCCTTTGCAAATTAACTTGCAAACTAAACTGTCGTAATAAGGTGTAATTTTACATCCTTGAAAAATTGAACCATCAACCCTAGTTCTAAACCCGGATGGTTGATGGCACACAGATATTATACCTGGACTTGGCTGGAAATCTTTAGAAGGGTCCTCAGCATTGATCCTACACTCTATGGTATGACCCCTGGCACTAATATCATTTTGTTTAAGGGCTGTGTCACCTGAATGTGCAATCCAAATCTGTTCTTTGACAATATCTATACCTGTTTGAACCTCCGTGACCGGATGTTCAACTTGAACTCTTGTATTCATTTCAAGAAAATAAAATTTTCCATTTTCATAAATAAATTCAACCGTCCCGGCACCTTCATAGCCAATTTTTTCGACCATTTTTACTGTCTTGTTTAACAAATCTTTTCTTTGCTCCTCAGTAAGAACTGGGCTCGGAGTTTCTTCAATTAATTTTTGATGTCTTCTTTGAACAGAGCAATCTCTTTCTCCTAATTGCACTGTCCTATTTTTCCCAGACATGATTTGAACTTCGATGTGTCTTGGATTTTTAAAATATTTTTCAATATATAAGTCGTCATTACCAAAATATTTTTTTGCCTCATTTTTTGCTAACG
>ENA-OSEY01002644-OSEY01002644.1-marine-metagenome-genome-assembly--contig:-NODE-2644-length-11454-cov-5.054056_pt1 | contig 11454 bp, 15 predicted proteins | sample MGYA00248465_ERZ534230 | MGnify/ENA primary metagenome ERZ534230 (study PRJEB26409, sample SAMN06344110) | marine metagenome | isolation source: Sea water from surface | place: Atlantic Ocean:Southern... | reverse complement strand
ATTCCACCATCTAAAATTCTAGTTTGTCTAAAATAATTTTTTTTAATCATTATTTTTTAAAAATAATTTTAACATTAAAAGAAAAAGATCTTCTTTCAGCATTAATATTAAATGGATAAGCAGTATGCATTAAGTAGTTAGGAAAAATTAATAGATCTCTTTCTTTGGGAATAATATTAAAAATACTTTTACTCAAAAAACCTCTTTGTCCATTTATAAAATCAATTGTACCGTTTGTTTTATTTTTTTTATTTTTCAAAAATTTGTTTTGGGTCATTCCTTTTGGTACTTTTAAATAACCAACTCCAGATAAATCTCCATCATGATAATGGATAGGGTTATATTCATCTTTAAATTGACTAACCACCCATAAATTTAATATTTTTATATCTTTTACTTTTTTAAATTTCTCATTTTTCAGAAAATTTTTGATATTTATTTTAATTTCTTTTTCTATATTTTTTTTTAAAAAATTATTTGAAATTTTGATTTCTTTTTTTATTTGGCTAGCTAATTTAGAACTATAGTCATTTTTTTTTGTTAAAACTTTATTATCAATTTCTTTATTTAAGACAGTTAAAAACTTTTTAGAAATTTTGGATTTTCCTATAGATGGACCAAATGGTTTTATATTTTTCATGTAAATTAAATATATTAAAAATAATTTAAATCAACATCATGCTATTAATCTTAATCCCATTCTTATTGCCACAAAAATAACTAACAAAGAAGTCATCAAAGCTAATATTTTATTAGACAAAAATTTTATATTAAGAAAACTCCCTATTTGTCCACCAATTAAGACTGTAAGAAATAGAGGCCAATAGTTTAAAAATTCATTGAAAACTAAATCCTTTGTTAATTGTCCTGCCACACCAAAAATAGAGTTGATTAAAATAAATATAGATGCACTACTAGTTATATGTTTTGGATAACCTGCTCTTAATAAAAATAAAATTGGACTTAAAAAAATTCCTCCACCAATACCAACAATTCCAGATAAAATACCAATGATAGATCCAATAAATAACGAATATATATATTTTACTTTTTTGTATTTATTTTCATTATCATCATAAGATTTAAAATTAAATAATAACAATAAACCTGAAATAAGAAGAACAAAGAATAATAAAATTTCAAATATGTTTTTTTCTATTTCTAAAGTGCCTCCTATAAAAGCCATAGGCAGGGATCCAATTAAATATGGTGTTAATAGTTTTAGATTTAGGTTTCCCGCTTTTATGTAATTTATGGAATTTCCAGAAACTACGATTATGTTACATCCTAATGCTATAACCGGCAGGATATAATATGGTATTTCCCATATAAGCAACAAAGCAAGATATGTTGAGCCCCCACCGAAACCAACGCTCGAATATAATATTGCTGTTACAAAAAATAAAATTGGTAATATAATCATTTATAAATTATGTCTGTAAATATAGCACTTTTAACAGTTACTGACACCAGAACATTAGAAACTGATAAATCTGGAAATATCTTAGTTGAGAAAATTAACAAAGCTAAACACAATTTAGTAGAACGAAAAATTTGCAAAGATAACAAAGAAGATATTAAGATTATTCTAAAAGAATGGACTCATAAAAAAGATTTAGACGTTATAATTACAACAGGTGGAACTGGTTTAACTGGTAGAGATATTACACCTGAAGCTTTGGATGAAATAGCAGATAAACATATACCAGGATTTGGAGAAATATTTAGATATTATAGTTTAGAAACAGTAGGAACCTCATCAATTCAATCACGGGCATGTGCGATACTTTCAAATGGTAAGTATATATTTGCTTTACCAGGTTCATCAGGCGGTGTTACTGATGCATGGGATAAAATTCTAGTTCATCAGCTAGATATAAATCACAAACCATGTAATTTTGTAGAATTGTTTCCTAGATTAAAAGAAAAATAATTTATTTTCTTGTTGCAATAAAAACACCAACTGAGGCAATTATAAATCCACAAATATCAATTAAATTTAAATTCTCATTTAAAAATAACCAAGCAATAAAAGCTGAGGTAGCAGGTATTAGAAAAAATATGGAAACAGTTTTACTTGCTGAATTATGTTTGATTAGAAACATCAATATTGTAAATGCACCAAAAGAAACTAATAAAATTTGATGGGCCATCGCGATCGCAAAAGTAGCATTAAAATTTATATAAGGTTCTATAAAGAATAGAATTATTAAAGTATGAAATAGAAAGCCTCCAATTGCTTGATACATATTATTCACTGGTAGAGAAATATTATGACTTAATTTTTTTTGCCAAATAGTAGATCCTGTAATTGCAAATAAAGCAATGAAAGTTGCCACAACTCCGGAAATTGGAATAGTTTCACCAATATCAAAGCCTAAAACAAGAACAGCGCCAATAAACCCTAATACAATTCCCAACCATTGTTTCCAGCCAATTTGTTCATTTAATAAGGGGCCAGCTAAAATATTAGTTAGGATTGGTTGTAGTGTTACAATTAATGCTGCAATACCAGTGGGCATTCCTTTAGATATGGAAAAAAAAACACCACCTAAGTATAATCCATGAAATAATACTCCAGTTAATAGGGACTCAGCTATATTTTTTTTTGAAACTATAATTTCTTTTTTACTAAAGTATGAAAAAATTAAAAAACCTATTGCTACAATTAAAAATCTAAAAGCTAGTGCTGAGAAAGGCTCGCTATTATCTACTATTGGTTTTGTTGTAATAAATGCAGAAGACCAAAGTAAAATAAATATAAATGGAAATAACCTAATCATTAAAAAGAAAAATATTTATTTTTGATACTTTTCTTTCCATTCAGCATAGGGCATTCCGTAAACATGCTCCCTAGCATCAGGGTCAGTAATTTCTATTCCTTTTTTTTTAGCCTCTTCACGATACCATTTCGATAAACAATTTCTGCAAAATCCTGCTAAATTCATTAAATCAATATTTTGAACATCTTTTCTATCTCTTAAATGATTTATAAGCCTTTCAAATGCTGCGGATTGCAATTCTTTTTTTGTATTTTCATCCATAAATATTGGTATATGCTTATTCTATGAAATTATCTGGTTCATATCAAATTAATTTAGATAAAGAAAAGGTATGGGATGCATTAAACGACCCTGAGATACTAAAACAATCAATACCCGGATGTGATGAATTTATAAAGAATTCAGATACGAATTTTTCAGCTAAAGCTACTAACAAAATAGGCCCATTTAATGCGTCTTTTAGCGGAGACATAGAATTACAAAACTTAAAACCACCACACAGTTATAAAATAACTGGTTCAGGAAATTCTCCAGTTGGTTTCGCCCAAGGAGAGGCTGATGTGAAACTAGAAGATAGTGATGGTGGAACAAAATTAATTTATTCTGTAGATGCGCAAGTGGGAGGAAAAATTGCACAAGTTGGATCAAGATTGATTGATATGACAGCAAAAAAAATGGCTGATATTTTTTTTGGTAAATTTTCAGAACTGATTTCACGTGAAACTCCAGGAGTTGAAAAAAATGAATCCAAACCGGATGAAAAAAATAAAAAAACCCAAAGTGAAAAAAAACATATTTACGTCATTGCAGGAATAATTGCAGTTTCAGCAGCAATAGTATGGTTTTTCCTTAATTAATTTTTCTACTCTTAGTAGAATTTATTTTCACTTAGTGAGTTGAACAAACAGCTTCTTAATGTTTAAATCTAATATAATTGTAATTAATTATGTAAAGGGGAAGCATGAGAAAAGTTACACTTGAGATAAACGGCAAAAAAGTCGAGAAAGAAGTTCAAGACAATACTTTATTGTCTACATTTTTAAGAGACCATCTAAATTTAACTGGCACCCATATTGGATGTGATACTAGTCAATGTGGAGCATGCGTGGTTCATGTTAATGGTAATTCATTAAAAAGCTGTACTGCATTAGCTGCTGATATTGATGGTTCTAAAGTTACTACAATTGAAGGATTAGCAACAAATGGGAAAATGCATCCTATGCAAGAAGCATTTAAAAAACTACATGGTTTACAATGTGGATTTTGTACTCCTGGCATGGTTATGAGTGCAGTGGATCTTTTACAAAAAAATAAAAAACCTTCTGATACGGAAATTAGAGATTGGTTAGAAGGCAATATTTGTAGATGTACTGGATATCAAAATATTGTTGCAGCAGTAAAAGAAGCAGCAACAAAAATGTAATAATTTAGGAGGTTTTAATAATGGCAAGTTTAGTTGGTTCACGAGTTGAGAGAAAAGAAGATAAAAGATTTTTAACTGGAAAAGGGAGGTATACATCAGATATCAACCTTGCAAACCAAACATATGCTATTTTTGTGAGATCACCACACGCAAGAGCTCAAATTAAAAAATTAGATATTTCAAAAGCACAAAAATCTTCTGGTGTTGTAAGTATTTTGACAGGATCTGAAATTGCTGAAGACAAAATCGGAGGTTTAATTGCTGGTTGGGCAATTAGAAGTGAAGACGGAACAGAAATGAAATGTCCTGCTAATCCACCATTAGCAAAAGATATTGTTAACTTTGTAGGTGACCCAGTGGCTGTTGTTATAGCTGAGAGTTTAGAAGAAGCAAAAGTTGCCGCTGAAAAAGTTTCAGTAGATTACAAGGTTCTTAAAGCTGTCACCAGTACTGCAGATGCAATGGATGGAGACACGATTCATGAGGGTATAGATAAAAATTTATGTTTTGATTGGTTACTTGGTGATAGACAAAAAGTTAAAGAAGCCTTTGAAAAAGCAGATAAGGTAATTTCTATAGATATAATTAATAATAGATTAATTCCAAATGCAATGGAGCCTAGAGCTTGTCTTGCTGATTATAATTCAGCGTCAGAGGAAATAACTTTGTATACTACAAGTCAAAATCCACATTTATCTAGGCTAATCATGTCTGCTTTTGGCAATGTTTCACCTGAACATAAATTGAGAGTAGTTGCTCCAGATGTTGGAGGTGGATTTGGATCAAAGATTAACGTTTATAATGAAGATATCGTATGTAGCTGGGCTGCAAAAAAAATTAATAGAGCAATTAAATGGGTAGCTGAAAGATCAGAGTCTTTTTTAACTGATATTCATGGAAGAGATCATGTTACTCATGCTGAGTTAGCTGTCACAAATGATGGTAAATTTTTAGGATTTAAAAATGAGACAATTGCTAATTTAGGGGCATATGCAAGAGTTTTTGGAACAGTAACTCCTACTTATTTGTTTGGACCTTGTGCAACAGGAGTTTACGAAATACCTGCTGCATATAGTAACGTTAAAGCTGTTTTTACAAATACTGCTCCAGTTGATGCCTACAGAGGAGCGGGAAGGCCAGAAGCAACTTATACAATTGAAAGATTAGTTGAAAAAGCTTCTATGGAACTAGGTATAGATAAAACTGAATTAAGAATGAAAAATTTTCCGACAGCTTTTCCATTTAAACAAACATTAGTTCATACCGTTGATTCAGGTGACTATGTAGCTGGAATGGAGAAAGCTAAACAAATGGCAGATTACAATGGTTATGAAGCTAGAAGAAAAGATTCAGAGTCTAGAGGAAAGCTTAGAGGAATAGGAGTTTCATCTTATTTTGAGGCATGCGGTATAGCACCATCAGCAGCAGTAATGTCATTAGGTTGCGGAGTGGGGTTATGGGAATCTGCCGAGGTAAGATTTAATCCAACAGGCCAAGTTACAGTTTATACAGGTTCACATAGTCATGGACAAAGTCACCAAACAACATTTGCTCAAATTGCAGCTGATGAGTTAGGAGTGCCAATTGAAAATATAGATATTGTTCACGGAGACACCGATAAAGGTACTTTTGGTATGGGAACTTATGGTTCTAGATCACTAACTGTTGGAGGTATAGCAATAGTTAATGCTTGTAAGAAAATTGTAGAAAAAGGAAAAAGAGTTACTGCAAAAATGTTAGAAGCAAGTCCAGAAGATGTTGAATTTAAAGATGGAGAATTCATCGTTGCTAAATCAAATAAGAAGAAAACAATAGGTGAAATTGCGTTTGCTTGTTATCTACCAGGTGTAAGAGATGAAATGAAATCTCCTTTACCAGAAGGAGAAGAACCAGGTCTTAAGGAAACTGCATTTTTTGATCCTTCAAACTTTTCTTTTCCAGCAGGAACCCATATTGCTGAAGTTGAAATTGATCCAGAAACTGGCGAGGTAAAACTTGAAAAATATACAGCATGTGATGATTTTGGAAGAATTATTAATCCAATGATAGTTGAGGGTCAGGTTCATGGTGGATTAGCCCAGGGTATAGGCCAGGCTTTATATGAAAATGCTGAGTATGATGAAACTGGACAATTGATGACAGGCTCATACATGGATTATACAATGCCTAGAGCAGATAATTTTCCAGAGTTTAATATTGGATATACTTGTACACATGCAACAACAAACCCGTTAGGTGTTAAAGGTTGTGGTGAGGCAGGTGCAATCGCAGCACCACCGACAGTCATGAATGCAGTTATAGATGCATTGGGTGGACAAGAAATAACAATGCCAGCTACAGCTGAGAAAGTTTGGAAGGCTTGTAAAAATTTAAAAAAATCAAATTCTAAAGCGGCTTAGGAGGAATATGAAAGATTTTAATTATCATTCAGCAAAAGACAGCAAGGAAGCTTCAAAATTATCTTCATCAAACTCTGCTTTTTTAGCAGGAGGAATGACAACAATTCCTTCAATGAAATTAGGATTAGCTTCCTATAAAGATTTAATTGATATAAAAAATATAAAAAAACTCTCTGGTATTAAGGTTAGTGGAAAATCAGTTACAATTGGAGCAACTACAAAACATGTTGAGGTTGCTAATTCAAAAGAAGTAAAAAAAGCTATACCTTCTCTAGCTAATTTAGCTGAGGGAATAGGCGATCCTCAAGTAAGAAATAGAGGAACAATAGGAGGATCAGTTGCAAACAACGATCCTTCAGCTGACTATCCATCAGCTTGCATTGCTTTAAATGCTACTATCCATACAAACGATAGAAAGATTGAGGCTTCAAAATTTTTCAAAGGTATGTTTGAAACTGCTTTAAAAAAAGGTGAACTTATTGAGGCTATAGAATTTCAAATACCAGAAAAGTCTAGCTATCAAAAACATCCAAATCCTGCATCAAGATATGCTGTAGTAGGTGTTTATGTTGCTAAGCACAAAAAAGATATTAATGTTGCAGTAACAGGGGCAAAACCTTGTGTGTATAATGATAGAGATTTATCGAAAGCACTCTCTAACAGCTTCTCTTCATCATCTATTCAAAATATGGAACTAGATAGTTCAGATATGAACTCAGATATTCATGCTTCAGCAGAATATAGAGCTAGTTTAGTTGTAACTCAGGCTAAAAAAGCCGTTGATGCTTGTTAGATAAGAATTATATTTTATCAGATGAGAAATTCATTTGATGAGAAAATTTTAGATGAGGCATTAGATTGGATCAAAACCAATCAAAAAGTAGTTTTAGCTACTGTAATTCAAACATGGGGATCTTCACCAAGACAAGTTGGAAGTCGAATGATAGTAAACGAAAATGGAGATTTTTCAGGCTCGGTTTCTGGCGGATGTGTAGAGACTGCTGTTGTAAGAGAATGTATAGATCTTATTAAAGAAAATAAACCATGTAAAAAAATCGAATTTAAAGTTTCAAATGAAAGCGCTTGGGAAGTTGGATTAGCCTGTGGTGGCGAAATTGCAGTTTATCTAGAGCAAGTAAACTAATGAAACTTAAAACTCTAGAACAAATTATTAAAAATAAATCATCAAAGGAAGAATTTGCTATAGTTACAAATCTTCAAAATGGAGAGAGTCATGTGTTTGAACCAGGTAAAAAATTAACTGGAGATTTTGAAAAGTTTCAAAAGGAAGTAGAAAATTTTTTTAAATCAAAAAAAAATGGTATAATAGAAAATTCAGATATTTTTGTAGAAACTTATATAAGACCAATTAAAGTAATAATTATCGGTGCAGTTCATATAGCTCAATATCTAGTTGATTTTGCAAAGAGTTTAAATTTCGAAATCTTAGTAATTGATCCAAGGGGTTACTTTGCAACCTCACAAAGATTCCCTGATTTAAAAATCATTAACAGATGGCCAGACGAAGCATTTAAAGAAATTGAGACAAATGAAAATACTGCTCTAATTGCTTTAACACATGATCCTAAAATTGATGATCCTGCATTACAACACGCTTTAAATAAAAAATTTTATTATATTGGTGCCCTTGGTAGTAAAAAAACTCATCAGAATAGATGCCAAAGATTAAAAGAAGCAGGATTTACAGATGAGCAAATTAATTCAATCCATGGACCAATTGGAATTAAACTTGGTGGAAAATCTGCTCCAGAAATTGCACTATCGATTATTGCTCAACTAGTTTCTGAGACATATAATAAATAATGAAAAAAATATTTATCTTTATAATTTTTTTACTAATTTCAAATAATCTGTTAGCCAATACATTAGACTACAAAGGTTTAGAAAAATTATCTAAATATAACACTTTTATGGATAATATGGGTAAACCTTATTCGGTAAGTGAAATATCTGATAAAAAAAATTCTCTGGTAATTATTTATAATCATGGAAGCATTCAGGATGTGAAGCAGGACCCTTGTAAAGCTAAACCGCAACTTGGACATATTTGGGATGCTGCTGTAGTGCCCGCTATTTTAAAACTTCACAACAAAAAAATAAATGGATTAGAAATTAAAATTTATCGTTTATGTTCAGGTGTGAAAGGCATGTCTGTAAAAGATCAAAAAAAATATAGAAAAGAATTAAAAACAAAAGGTACAATTAATTTAGTAGATGAATTTAAAAATATTAAAAGACAAAATATAATTTTAAATGAAATAAATAATTTAAAAAATCTTGGATTTGATAAAATAATATTATCAGGATGGTCAGCCGGTGGATGGTCATCTCTAATTTTACAATCAAAACATCCAGATAAGATTTTAGGAACAATTGCCTTTAATCCAGCATTTGCAGGGCCAAAAAACGAGTGGCAAAAAAAATTCCCTGAGTGGGGTGCTTTTAGAGAACTTCAAATTAATGAATTTAATAAAGCCAATACTATAAACGCTATTGTTTTTGCACACAAAGATGACGTCTTTGAGGATCCTAAAACCTTATCTTTTTTTGAAAATTTTAAAGGAATGAAATTTATTGATTATAGTGAATTAAAACCGACCAAGTGTACTTGGGCTGATGGCGATAAAAAAATGCCATCAAATAAAGGACATAACATTCCACAGTCCAAATGTTTTACAAAATATTTAGAAGAAAAAAATTATCTGATTTCATTTCTTGAAAACATACTTTAATGATTAAAGGAATTTTATTGGCAGCTGGTCAATCTAGAAGATTAAAAAATGAAAATAAATTAATTAAAATATTTAAAGATAAACCTCTAATTCATCATGCTTTGAATTCAGCTAAAAATAGTAAAATAAAAAAAATAATTATAGTATTAGGTTATCAATTTAAAGAAGTTAAAAAAAAAATTAAAAAAAATAAAAAAATAATCTTTGTACATAATAAAAATTATAAAAATGGAATGTCTTCCTCTATAAAAGCTGGTTTAAAAAAAATTAGCAAGAAAGACAAAGGCTTCATAATCCTTCAATCTGACATGCCATTTGTTAAAACGTCAGATATCAATAAAATTTATAATTCTATAATAAGAAAAAAATATTTAGTTCATGCTTTAAAATACAAAAATAGAATAGGGAACCCAATAGGATTTGATATTTCTATTTTAAATAAATTTAAAAAAATTAAGGGAAATATTGGCGCCAAGTATATGGTTAAAAGATTAAAAAATAGTACAAATTTCATAAAAGTATCATCTGAAAAAGTTTTTAAAGATTTTGATAGAGCTTCAGACTTTAGAGCTTAATTTTTTAAATTTTACTCTAAATAGCAAAAGAATAATTAAAATAACTAAGAATATTAATGGTTTAAAAAATATAGTTTTTGATAACCATATAAAGTGTAAAGAACCAAAAATTGCAATTATATAAATCAATCTATGTAATTTTTTCCAATTTTGCTTAAGCAATTTCACCATTTTTTTAGAGGATGTAAGAGCCAATGGTATCAATAATAACCAAGCTGAAAATCCAATATAAATATACTTTTTTTTAATAACGTCATTGATGATTGGTTCCCAATCAAACCTATAATCAATAGCCACATAAGTAAGCAAGTGAAGTGTTGCATAAAAAAATACAAAAAGACCTAACATTCTTCTTATATTGATCCAAAAAATAGAATTAGTTAATCTTTTAAGTGGACTCATCGCTAATGTTAGACAAATAAATATTAATGTCCATTCACCAGTGAAATGGGTAATTTCTTTTACAGGTTCAGGCCCCAATTTATTAAAAATAATCTGATAAGAAATTAACAAAAAAGGAATTATACTAAGAACAAAAACACCTGGTTTTAAATATCTGATCATTAGAAATTTTTTTTTAAATCCATGCCAGAGTATAAATTTGCTACTTGATCACCATAACCATTAAACATTTCAGTTTTTATTCTTGGTGCAAAAATGTCATTTCCAATAACTCTTTCAGTAGCTTGAGACCATCGAGGGTGATCTACATCAGGATTTACATTTGAATAAAAACCATATTCTTTAGGAGAAGCCCACATCCATGATGATGTTGGCATTTTTTCAACAAGTTTAATTTTTACAATCGCTTTGGCACTTTTAAAACCATATTTCCATGGAATAAAAATTCTAAGAGGAGCTCCATTCTGGTTAGGAAGTTTTTTATTATACAAACCTGTTACTATTGTAGTTAAAGGATGCATAGCCTCATCAATTCTTAAACCTTCTTTATAAGGCCAATTTAAAACAGGATATCTTTGACCACTCATTTGATCAGGATCGTAAACACTTTCAAACTCAACAAATTTTGCTTTATTCTTTAAAGTAACTTTGGATAGAAGTTGACTTAATGAAAAACCATTCCAAGGAATTACCATTGACCAACCTTCAACACATCTTAATTTTAAAATTCTCTCCTCAGAAGGAAATAAAGATAATATTTCCTCAATAGAAATTTCTAAAGGTTTTTCAACTTCACCTTCAATCTTGATATTCCAAGGACTTGTTTTAAAATTTTGTGATTTAATGTAAGGATCGCTCTTTCCAGTTCCAAACTCATAATAATTATTGTAAGTGGTAATATCTTTAAAACTTGTAACTTTATTTTGATCTATATTTGCAAATGATGTATTTATAAAAGGCAGTGAACTTAAAGTAAAAGATCCAAAACCAAAACCTAATGATTTTATGAAAGATCTCCTTTTTTTATAAATTTTTTCTGGAGTAATCTCGGAATATTTAAATTTTTTCATTATTTATTGGATTTCCTTTTAACCATTCACTTTCTTCATTTTCATAATG
>ENA-OSEY01002643-OSEY01002643.1-marine-metagenome-genome-assembly--contig:-NODE-2643-length-11455-cov-3.653718_pt1 | contig 11455 bp, 7 predicted proteins | sample MGYA00248465_ERZ534230 | MGnify/ENA primary metagenome ERZ534230 (study PRJEB26409, sample SAMN06344110) | marine metagenome | isolation source: Sea water from surface | place: Atlantic Ocean:Southern... | reverse complement strand
TAACAAAGTACAAATAGAACCATTTTGATAGCCGCTACCATGGGTATAGATAAAATAATTACCATTATCTAAGAGTTGAACGCTGCCCCAGCTATGCCCATATAATTCTTGGGGGAGTTCATACTCCCATATAGTTTCACAGTAGGTATCCTCCTCTACGCGAATTCTTCTTATCCTAGACGTCGGATATTGATCGTTTAAAAATATTTCGCTTAGCTTTCCATTATCAAAGAATAACAAGTCACCATCCTCTAACAATTGTATATGATGTTGACAGCTAAATAGTAGATCTGTACAGATATTATTATCTCCGTATCCAAAATCAGATGGAGGACCCATATTCCAAATTAGATTATAGTCAGGGTATGAAACTTTAGTAATTCTAGAAAGATTACGGTTTGATATATACACCATGCTTGCCTCTTCATGAAAATGGAAAGCATTAACATGATTCCAATCAAAAATCATCCCATAACTACTCCCATTAATTGGACTCCACCAACGTCCCTCAAGTGAATCATAGTCATCTGTACTAAAATGTTCAAAAGGATTCCAGTCCCAAATTTCTTCATGAGATTGGCTATCCCATTCAGTTATTTTTGTTCCTCTCCAAGTGAATTCATTTGTATATCCATCTGCAACATATCCAAGGTTTTGGTAAGATTCGGTCCAAGGACCAATTGGAATGGGGCCTAACTGGTATTCAGTAGTAATACCCATATAGTTCCCATTTGGGATTTGTTTTATTTCATGAGCATCTATTTCAGTGCCTGAAGGAGTCATCCATAATATATCATCATAAAAATTAACCTCTACACCTCTTCCATCTTTCATTCCAAAGAGCTGCCCATGTTCATTCCAGTGATTAATGTATGCAAATTCGGAGTTCCATACCTGATTTCCTAATTTGTCAATCGCTACCATTCTAAAATTAGGTGAGACTTGACTGAAAAGCGCTAATCCGTCCTGGGTGTCTTCAGCATTTATTATTTCAATGTTCAAATCTGCAAAAGTGTATGCAGGACCAATATTGAAAGAAATAGTATCGATTGTTTGAGCATTGTTTTCGTTTTCATAAATTGGAGTTAGCAATGCAACATAGCCTTGACCCCAATTGAAATTAGTTTGATCAATGTATACTGTATGACCAGTATGAACATTCACTGTGGTATCATTTGAGCTATTTATTACAACTAAATTATATAGGTTGCAATCTGGCTCTTGGGTCCATCGAAACATAATATGTGTATAATTAAGGGTTACGCCGTCCTCAGGAAAAACTATCTCTGCTTTGATCCATCCAAGGATGGCGAAGCTCATTAGGACATTCCCTATTATATTTTTCATCACATAAGAGGATTAATTATTTAACAAGATTATAAAGTAGTAATTTGACTTTTAATAGTACCAGGACTACTTTACAAGGTTATATAAATGGAAAATAATTAAAGGGTTTTTATTGCGCATATTGAAAGTTCCCCAGAGAATCCATTTTGATGAGCGAAGGGTTGCTGGTTATAATAAATCCATTATCATAGGAAGCAACAACACCCCAAGAACCAAGACCAAATTCTCGATCAATGTTATTGATCGTAAATAGTCTGTTGCCCGTATCAGGGTTATAACCCCATAGCTTAATGTGGCTATCGTCACCATAAGGTTGCTTCGTGCCTGCTACCATCAAAACATTTTCATTTTGATTCAGTGCCAATGCATGACCCATATCTTGATACCCGTCTCCTCCTGCTTTTTTATTCCACATTACAGCTCCATTTGCTGATATCCGAACAACTCTCATAGCTGCAACTCCGTTACTATTTATTGTACTCATCCCAGTAGCAGCAAAACCACCATCAGGCATTTTTATAACGTCAAATGCCATATCGTATCGATCATTTGTGCCAATTTCTCGAGACCAAACTTGATTACCATCAGCATCCACTTTCAAAAACCAGAAGTGGTCATAGAAATAAAACTCTCTATCCTCAAGTTTTGATCCTACGGCAACAATACCACCGTCGTCAGCTTCAACAACTTCCCAAAAGGTATCTTTGGGTGTATTTAATTGTCCAAAGCGTTTAATCCATTGCAAAATGCCTCCGTCAGATAATCTTGCTATAAACGCCTGACCTTTTTGATTATGCCCTCCAGTTCCAGGATCACCACTTATCCATCCAACCGCAATAAAATCTCCATCTGAAGTCTCGATGGCATCGTTAACATAATGAGGTGCTTGAAATGAGGGGATAAACCATGTCCAACCATTACCTGGAGCATCTGGCGGACTGGACTTACTAACAAAATCTATGTAAGTAGTGAGATAACCTCCATCACTAGTAGGACTAAATCCTCTTGTAGACGGTACTGCAGGTATTTTCATTGCATTGTCTTCCCAAGATGGTAAAAGATTACCCACTTCATCCATGATCTCAGCGCCATAGATACCTGCAACTAGATAGCGGCAATCTGAATATCTTGCAATATCAACTGCAGGTAGGCTTAAGACAAAGGTAGTGTCAATACCGCAAAATAATGGCGTTGATATATCTGAACTTTCTGATGAAGAACTATTTTTTGAACAAGAAAGGATCAGTAGAGTTAAAGTTGAAATTAATGAAATTGATCTCATGATAGTTTATATGCGAGTTTTATTTTAATAATGAATTTTGACAATACTTTTTGAAATGAACTAAACCATAGATTTTAAGTTAAAATTTAATTTTAATTAATATACTAAGGCGATATTTTTAATAAGAGACCATCAGAAGCAATGGACCCAAAGAAACCAAAACCACCTTCTATTCCAACTGACCTCCCTTTTGTAGTTGGATAATTTAGCAACGCGTTTGAATATTCTCCAGATTCACCTAGAATAAAATATTCATAATAATTTTCATCCATTGATGTTAGTCTAATGAAATAATCTTGAACCGGAAAGCTTTCTAACGTTTCATTACATATCCAAGGAAACACACTCGTTGGATTTTTATCAACATCAGAAAAGTCAATGATAAATGGATCAAAGTATCCACAATCACTACTTATTGAATCTTCGAACCAGTTACGAGAAATGACCTCTCCAGTTATAAAGCCTTTTCCTTCATTCTGATTATCCCAATAAATATCAAAGGGCTGACTAGCAGTGATCGTGTCTGCCTTGATATTGCGTTGCACAAGTGAATCTATGTTGGGGAATGTTGGAGTAATTAAGCTTCCTATGACAGGATCATACCCTGGAGCAGAAATATTCACCTCGTACCTTGTACTAGGCTGTGGATTGAATGCTCCTGATGTATCAATGTAAAAGTTGATCCTAATATCATTTGTATCGTAAAAGGTCGTGTCCCAGTTAACTGTCGTACCATAGATTGTGACACTCGTGTCAAAGTAAATGGTATCGATAAAGGAAATCTTTTCAACAAACGTAAGATTATAGATATTGCCTACGTCATCGGTCAAATTAACTGACGCATCTTTGATAAGGGCTGCGGGTTCATAGATGGAATCAATGACCCAAAAACCTTGTTCATTCTCATCACAATTCCAGCTACAATCATCCTCACTGCAATCACACCAGTATAATGTATCTGCACCAACAAAATTCATTGAAGTTTCATTAAGATTAGTCGTCCTATATAGCCCAACATAGCTTGGGTATCCTGGATCCAAATTGATAAGGCCAAATACATTCAAAACATGATTAAAATCAGACTCTAAATCCTCCCACTCATTGGTTGGAAAGAGACAACCTGCCATAAATGTCATCATGGACATAAATATAAAATTAAAGAAAAGTTTAAAAGTCAAACCGAACTCCAAAAGTAAATATTAGAGGAAACATTGGTACTGCTCTTCTTTCAACTCCTAATTGATTTCCGGTATTTATATCTCTTTTAGTTCTGTAAGCATACGTAAAAATATTTAAATGCCTGGATACGTTCATAATCTGCCAGTAAGTATCGTACTTCAGTCCAAAGAGATTTCCATTTTTCCTTGTCATTCCAATATCAACTCTGAAATAGTTATCATATCTCTCTGTATTTTTTTCTCCAACTATATAACTATCAACTGGGTACCAATAGGTCTCACTATCAAGGTTTTGCTCCCAATCGTAGGCACGGCCTAAAATCTTTGTAAAGGGATTTCCGCTTGATTGGGTAATGGCCGTACTAATCTCTAACTCATTTGTCAGCTCAATATTCCCAACCATGTTGAGTGTATGTGTTCTATCAAAATTAGGATGATGCCATCCACTGGGCTCTGTATAATATTCAGTCTCAGCATAGGTGTAACCGATCCAGCCATTAAACCTGCCAGATGATTTCTTCATTAAAAATTCAACCCCTCTGGCTTTTCCTCGTGTGTCCCAAAACTCATTAAATGGCGATTCTGAATCATCGCTTTCAATCGTATTTCTATTTTCTTGTTTTAAGGTAAGAAGATTGTCAAATTTTTTATGGTAAATCTCGCAACGATAAAAGATGTTTTTTGGTGACATGTATTCCAATCCGCTGATAAGATGTTGAGAATTCGCTGCTGGTTTATCCTCCGGTATACCAAGCCAAAGTTCTACCAGCCTTAGATTTTCATCTTGATTGTTCGCAGTTGTCAGAAACTGATGATAGAGACCGCCGTTTAATTTAAAGGCAATGTTTTTTGAAATATGATATTTCATTCCAAGCCTAGGATCAAGATATATTTTATCATGTAGATTGTATACCGTTCCCCTCATACCTAATTGGAATTTTAGTTGGTCTGAGAATTCCCATCTGTCTTGAATAAAGAATGCGATTTCTCGTGTGCGATCATTCAATGAAAGAGATGAGAAAGTAATAGAGGTGTCCTCGGTTGAAATATCAACCTCCTCGCCAAGCTCAAAGTGAATGGCCTTCATTTGGAACCCTCCAGTTATCTCATGGTCTTTAGCCGCCCTCCAGGTCAATTCTGTCTCTATTGAATTATCATTAATAATGTCATAAAGTCTCCAGTTTACATCTGTGAAAATTGTTGTAACGGAATCCGCATATGTATAGGTATCCCTGCTAAAAAACCCAAGATCAAAATCAAATCTATATCTGCTATTGGAAATAAAGGTTTTTGCAACCAACTCTGGAGATACAATCCAACGCCAAATGAGACCATTTGTACGGTTTCCCCAGGGCCATTTTATGCTTATACCACTATCATATTTACGCTCAACATCTTGATTCATAATGGTTTCACTATCATCATAGGTGTAGTCTAAAACATCATCACCATAAAATCGTGAATAAGTAATACGATGATCTTGGTTGATGTCTAAGTTTATTTTGATCTGATAATCATAAAAAAAGTAAGGAAACTGAAAATACGAGTCTGAGCCATCACTATTTTGTCCGCTTGGTATTTTGAGAGCGTTGACAATAGAATCAAAATAAGTTCTGCGACCTGAGATCATCCACGAGCCTTTCATGCCTCTCCATTTAGGTAATGGACCTTCCAAAAGACCCTTACTTGATATTAATGAAATGTTAGCCATCCCAGTAATCTTGTTCGTATTACCCTCTCGATTAATTACATTAAGTATAGCACCCATTCTTCCACCATGCCTGGCGGGGAATCCGCCAGCATGAAAGTCTGCTTCCTTGATTGCATCCGTATTGAATGTTGAAAAAATTCCACCCAAATGATAAGGATTATAGACTACGATACCATCAAGCATAATCAGGTTTTGGTCCGGGGTACTGCCTCTAACATAGAGTGCACTTGAGAAATCACTTGTGGTTTGAACACCTGGAAGCATTTGTAAGGTTCTAAAAACATCCGGCTCAATAAATGCTGGTGCTGAATTAATTTCTCTAATATCTAAAGAAATTTGACTGCTCTCCATAGACCTCTCAAACTTTTGACGCTCTGCGGTTACCAAGACTTCGGAGCCTTTAATGGCCTGAGATTTCAAGCGAACTTCAATTCTAACAGAAGCGCTATCTGCAAGGTTAATCCGTTCTTTATGAATAGCATATCCAATCATAGATACATTTAATTCGTATTCTCCTGAGGAGATACCTGAGATAACGAAATATCCATCCCTATTTGTTGCTGCACCCAGCGAAGTATTGCTAATGAAAACATTAGCATAAGAAATGGGCTCTCCATCTAAATCATTTCGTACAAATCCATTAATACTCGAACCATTAGCCCCCATTAAGATGATGACCAAAAACATCATGAGAAACTTAGCCAGGCGAAAAATTAACATAATGATTGATTATCTATTCATCTGAAAACCGTCCTGATGCAATATTCCTGGCGGTTTTATAAACTTGGGTAGTATGATAGCTCGTTAATCCTAGTCTACCCTTGAAATAAGCTTCTAATCTTGGATTTATCTTTTGGTTATTTCCTTCTGATTTAAAATAATGGACCAATCTTAACATACCTCCCAACACTGCATCTAGTTTATCTATTGGGATATGCTTATCCAGTAGGTGATTTTTCAATTGATCAATATCATCAATTCCAAATTTTTTAAAATGGTTTTCAAGAACTGGATCTTTCCTCTCAGCTTTCTTCCCTAATAAATGAGAACGAAATCTAGAATATTTTTTATCTGCATCTTCTCTAGAAATTTCACCTTTATCCACCTCTACTTCCGTTTTCTGCCTCAAAATTTTCCACTTTTCTCGTTTGCTCAATTTATCATTTTGAGAAAGCAAAGGATCCTGCGCATTCAACATAAGCGGGAAAAAAACTACAATTACCCTTGTTACCTTTATATAAAAAACAAGGTCTCGAAAACTTCGAGACCTTATTATATTTTTATTAATTTTTTTTACCTTTTTAATCATCGTAACATTCAGAATAAACTTCCTCCATCTCTTCACCACTAGTAAGTGTTACGGTTATTAATCCTTCTTCAGTTTCCTGAGAAATATCAATGGGATATTGGATACTTGGTTCTTCTTCATATCCACGATTCTCTTCATACCATACCCGCAATGAATACCACCCTTCTTCATCTTCTACGGTAATGGTCGAACCATCAGGCATTAAAAAGGTAACAGGAAGAACATACTCAAAACAATCTCTTTCATCATCCTCATCCCAATCTTCTTCCCACTCAGTATGACATTCTCTCTTTGCTGCGGCCATTTCTTCTTCGCCATTTATCGTAACCGTTGAACTACCTTCTTCTGTTTCTACCACAATATCCACAGGGTATTGAAGTTCAGGCTTATCCTCTGAATCTTCATTTTCTTCATACCAATCTTTTAAATCAGACCACCCATCTTCATCATCAGATGTAACTGAAATAGTGGAACCATCTGGCATGACATAAGTAACGGGATAAACTAAATAGAAGCACGTCTCATCTCTATCGCGACTCCACTCTCCATCACGTTTAGGGTAGCATTCTTGATATGCAGATCTCATTTCTTCCTGGTTCTCAATTACAAGAGATTCCTCATCAAAAAGTATTCCTACAGGGAATTGCATGGTGGGCCTTTCTTCAGAATCTTGGTTGGTCTCATACCATGTCTTGATTTCTGCCCAATTTTCTTCATCATCTGCTTCTACAGTAACCAATGAACCATCTGGCATATTAAATGAAACAGGAAATTCAAGGGTAAAGCACTCCCAATCTTCTTTCTCACCTACACCAAATCCACGGCCTCTTTTACCCCAATCATTAGGATTTAATTTTCTTCCTTCAACATTAAAATAGACATCACCTCTGCGACCGCTTTTAGATCCTTTACCAATACGCTCAACCTCATATCCAAGCTGAGATGCATAGCGCGATCCTAGCTCATCGTATTCTCCATCATTACTTAAATAGGTTTGTGACTGTTCTGGTAACTCAGAAATATCGATATCAACCTTATCTGAGTCGATGATCATTTGTATCAGTTCAGCGTCAGAGGTTTCATATTCTTGCTTCACACCAAGGTCGCACCCTGCGATCATTAATAACAGCGGCAGAACAAAAATAGTTAAGTATTTATTATTCATTTTATTTATCCTAAATCAAGAGTTTATTAACTTAATTTTATTTATTATCATTCTCAAAACTATTTTAAGAGAAGTAGTTTTCGAGTCTCATTAAATCCATCTCCTTGAATCTTAAAAAAGTAAACGCCCGATTCAACACGATTACCCTTTTCATTTGATCCATTCCATCTTAAGTAATGGGTACCAATATCAAGAGATCCATAATCAATTGTTTTAACAAGGTTGCCCTTTATACCATAAATGAATGATGTTAGTTCCATCTTTTCACTTAGGTTAAGCTGAAAGTTGACCGCTGGGTTAAATGGATTTGGGTAGGGCTCCCCTAAGTTAAATGTTTGAGGATTTAACTCTTTTTGATCGGTACTTAATACAGCATCGAAGGTTATGCTTTGTATATTAAAACCATTCTGGACTATTTGTATTTTTAGAAATTTTTCGCCCTCACTGATTGTAACCGTCTGACCAGATATGTCATCCCAATTATACCAACCACCTGTTGCTGGCACGTTAATGACACCAAGATTTTGGCCTTCTAATTGTGCAAAAAATATTCCTCCAGCTTCCGGTGCAGAAATACTAAATGAAACCTCATAGGTTCCTGGAGTGACGTCTTGAATTGTGTATCCCAGCCACTCTCCTGCCTCAGTCCAACCAACTGTAAACGGAATGTCTGGATGATCATCGCTTCCTTCAAGGTCCACTCCGTCATTTCTGCCAACCCACCCATCATTGTAACCACCATCTCCATCGTTCCAATAATCACTATCTGTATATGCAAGTCCTCTAGCTCCAATATCGTATTGATATGCAGGAATCATGCCGGGTATTGAATGTGGGGCAAACGGTTTAGATATGGTACCATATTCCGGATCAGTCAGTGCAGCGATTAGCCCGGGTCTTATATCACAATTTTCAATTTTTAAACTATTTGCCAAGCTTGTCCATCCCATACTGGCGAGATTAGCATCTAATTGATCTATATTACCACTTACGTAATCAAGAATTAATTGATATTGCGGACTAACATATGCAGAATATGGACTGGTAAGTTTATCTACCTTTTTATGTGTCCAAAAATTCCAACCGATGTTGTTTTCCTCAAATAGTTTGAATACTTGATAGTACCATTCATTAGAATTCTCTCCTGACTCCCCCATCCACAATGGAACATTATGTTGGTCTCGAAGATTAAGATACTGTTGGATGGTAGATAAGGCAGTTGATCCCCAATATTTATGGAACGAGTAGCCCATATTATCATCCCATGGCGGAGTTAAACCAGCAAAATCTGTTCCATACCAGTTTCCTTCAATCCAGAGAAGATGATTATTATCCACCTCTCTTATTGCTTCTGTTATATCCATATATAATTGTTTGAATTCTTCAAGAGTAACTCCACCTGGTAAAACAGGTTCATTTATTAGATCGTACCCTGCTATGAGGGTCTCATCAGAATAATATTCAGCAATTTCACGCCAAATTTGTATGGTTAATTCTTTGTTCTCCTCTTCAAGCCACAACCGGGCGGTACCATCACTGTCACTTATTGGCCCACCGTTCTGACCCCCAGGAGCACAGTGCATATCTAGAATGATATACATATTATGAGGCTGACACCAAGTAATAAGTTCATCAATAATTCCATATCCTATTGGATTTTGTGTTCCGGATGAGTCATAAAATTGTTTATAGTGAAATGGAACTCTGATATGATTAAAACCCCATTCCGCTATCTGATCTATATCTTCCTGGGCAACATAATTCGATCTATACAGTTCCCAAAAATCATCTGCTGCATCAGGCCCAATCAAATCCAGGACATGGTTTTCGATATCAGTAGGTGACTCATACCCGTTTATCCAACCTGTATTTATTAACATGTATCCCTCAGGAACAAGCCATCCACCCAATCCAAATCCTCTGAGCAAAATAGGGTCTCCATTTCCATCTACAACCTCACCATCAACATTATGAAGAAAACCTGCTTGGCTCATTAAAACCGAAATGTTGATTAGGATAGCAAGAGATACTTTGGTACCTTGTTTAAAAAATAAGTTCATTAAATACACTCCGCACACATATTAAAACATACGCTTGGAAGAGTTGTGTCTGCAACACCAATAGAAACAGAACGATCACTGTATTGTCCCACAGTGCAATTACCACTGACCACCTCCCAACCTTCAGACCAGGAATTAGGAAAGTATCCATTTCTATATTTAAAGGTGAAATTTGAATTAGGGGGCAAAGTCAGTTCAGCCTCCCACAAATCAGGACTGTTTGAGGGCTGCATCTGGATCCCTCCAGGGCTTGCTGAGCTTATAGATCCACCTGATATCCAAACCCCCGTGCCACTTACATTCACATTTTTCATGTCTACTTGGAAAGTTACTTTTACATCACCAAAGCTCTCAGATCGCTTGGAGACTCTAACATGATCCACCAGCATTGTCATCGGAAATGCACTTGATGCTATACCCTGGACACCTCCCCAATCTCCACCAATAGCAAGATTCAATATCATATAATGCGGAGAGTCGAAAGGCCATTTTGCTTGATTCCCGTTGTAGTCATTATAAACAAAGAAGAATGGTGAATCATCTATTAAAAATCTTAGATAGCTTGGACTCCACTCCAACGAATATGTGTGAAATGATTGAGTAACAGTTGGCAGGCTGGTTGAACCAGATTTTTGGGTGTTCATCATATGGTTAAAATCTTTTGTGTGTATTGAACCATGGACATTTCCATTATCATAACCAACATGCTCCATTATATCAATCTCTCCACAATCTGGCCAACCAATGCTTGAAATGCTCTCACCAAGCATCCATATGGCAGGCCAAGAACCTCGACCCCCAGGTAATTTTGCTCTAATATCAAATCTACCATAGGTCCAGGAGAATTTATCATCCGTATTAATCCTGCCTGAGGTATAATTTGAGGTGTATTGGTGTCCAGTATAGTCTGTGCCAGAGTAATTAGGCTCAATCAATCCTTGAATAACCAGGTTCCCATCTTCCAAAAAGATATTTGTGTCTCTATCTGTGTAAGCCTGTTGCTCATTATTGACCCATCCTGGACGCCATCGTAAAACATTCCATTTTGAAAGGTCAAGCTCTTCTCCATCAAACTCATCTGCCCAAACTTGCTGCCACTCTGATGATGTGGTCGGTGGATTATCACTTACTTTGTTATTATTTTCATTTGATTCTTGACATCTTACAAGGAAAATCATAAAAGATAAAAGCAGCGTCACCTGGTGAAATCGCATCATTATTTTAAATAAAGAATTTTTTGAGTTTGGACATTGTTCCCATTGCTTATTCTAACGAAATACGTACCAGATGGTGCATGTAATCCATTAGACGCAAGACCATTCCAGCTTAAATAACCCGTACTATTTGACTCAAAAGTTTTTTGCCCAGTTGATATGGTCTGCCCATTCAAGTCATAGATTGAA
>ENA-OSEY01002642-OSEY01002642.1-marine-metagenome-genome-assembly--contig:-NODE-2642-length-11458-cov-3.824708_pt1 | contig 11458 bp, 11 predicted proteins | sample MGYA00248465_ERZ534230 | MGnify/ENA primary metagenome ERZ534230 (study PRJEB26409, sample SAMN06344110) | marine metagenome | isolation source: Sea water from surface | place: Atlantic Ocean:Southern... | reverse complement strand
CCAGAGATTAAACTTCACTGCAAAGGAATACGATGATTGGGCTGAATTTGCCACTTCTGATAAGAGAACCGAACTAATTAATGAAGTAAAAAAATTAGAAGCGCAAAAACTTGAACCAAGGTCACTCGCCAACAAAATTAATTCATTACAAAAACAATGGCAAAATTTAGACCAGCATGGCAAAACCGCCAGCAAGGATAAATGGTCAACTTTCAAAGAGGCTTGCGAGAAAGCTTGGGCCCCATGCAAAGATTATTTTGCGGTTTTAGAGACTAAGAAAGAAGAAAACAGAGATAAAAAGTTAGGTCTGCTGAAAGACATTGAATCATTTCCTGCTGGCAAGACAGTCGAAAATACTACGGTTATTCAAATTGTGATGTTTCTTAAAGGTGTTCATGAAAAATGGAAATTATTTGCACCTGTACCGGATCAGGATTTTCAAGATTTAAATAAAAAATTTAAAAAAGCCAGAGATGGAGTTAATAAGCTTCTAGAGGAAGTTGAAATTCATAATAGGAAACAAAAGGAGACAGTGATTGCTGAAGTAGAAGCTCTTGATAAGGAAGATATTGATGCTTCTGTAGCTCGGATAAGAGAACTGCAAGATCATTGGAGAACTTTAGGTCCTGCTGGCAAAAAACTTGATCCAGAGATAAATCTACAGTTTGAGACTGTGTGTGACTCTTTCCTCAAGATAAAAGACAAAGAGCTTGATGAATCAAGGGGATTGATGGATACAATAATTAAAGATTTAAGAGATAAAAAAGTTTCTCCTGGTGAAGCAGAACAAAAATTCCTTGAACTTGAAAATCTTCAAGGCACCCAAGAAGAAAAGAGATTTAAAAAGGCAATTAAAGACTTTGCAATGTTACAGCGAAATGAAAAGGCTCAAGAAAAACTCAAGTCTTATCAAGATTTGTTCGAAGAGTTAATTGACAAAGGATCCGAAAAGATTTCGAAAGACTTAATACCAGAATTCGTTAATGGAAAACCAGCTGAATCAATGGATTTGAATGAAGCAGCAATAAGATTTCAAATGTTTGCAGGCTTAGACCCAGTTGGTCCAAAAGAAATGGTTTCCAGAGTTAAATTTGAAGAATTAAGAAATCGATTCACAGAAAAATCAGTCGATTTAAATGAAAAACTTAAAGAACATTTTACCAATTTAGTTTACTCAAAAGGCACTTCAGATAAGAAAGAGTCTGCTGACGTTAAGAAAGCTATGGCTAAGGCTTTGAAAAAAGTTGAAGAGCTTTTGCCTTAAAGTAGACCAATCCCTCTAATCTAGATATTCCTTCATGGTTTCAAAGATTTTTATAGTTGAGGCATCAGCTTTTCTGATATTTGTTAAATTTACAAAGCCATGAATTAGTTCTTTAAAGTGTAGCCTCTTCACTTCATTTCCATTATTTTCAAGCAAATCAGCGTAAGCGACTCCTTCATCATGAAGAGGATCAAAACCAGCAGTTACAACCAAAGTTTTTATTTGTAATTTTTTAGCCTCCTCTTGTTTTAGTAAATTGAATCTAGGGTTGTTATCGTCCCCCATAGAGAATCTTAACTGTTCCCAAAACCATTGCATTGAGCTCTTCGTTAGTAAGAAATTTTCTTTATACAATTCCATTGATTCATAATTGAGTGATGGACATACCATTGGATAAATTAAAATTTGAGCAAATGGAGATGGTATGTTTGATTCAGACAGATCATAGGAAAGCCCAGCAACAAGATGGGCTCCAGCACTGTCACCGCATAATAATATTTCTTTATTGTCATACTCCTGCATAACCCTATGGTAGGCTTTTTTTGCATCGCCCAAGGCAATTGGAAATTTATTTTCAGGAGAAAGACTGTACTCTAGCGAATATATTCTCATGCCTAGATAATTAGACATTGAAGCTACAAAATTATGATGAGTTTCTATACTACCCAGTACATATCCACCCCCATGAAAAAAAAGCAGAGCTTTATCTGTCTTAATTTTATTAGGCTCATACTTCCTCATAAATATGGTTTTATCATCGTTTAGGTAAATATCTTTTAGAGATAGATTCTTACTTGGTTTTTTATTAATGTTTAAACTCATTCTTGCATTGTTAGACCTTATTCTTTCAATGTTATTAAAGTTGTTCGTATCTAATTTGTACCCAAAGATATCCATAAGTTTTAAAAATATTTCTGTTTGATAATCTAAATAGTTATTTCTTATAAGTGATGTTTTTTTTCTTGAAAATATTTTTAGAAACCAATCTGGCAGCAAAAAAAATAAAGCTAAAGCTAAGTTAATAAAAAAATATTTCATACTTTTATTCTTGAAGTAACATTAATAACTAATATATTATATTCATTGCAATGAACTTAGAGTAAACCTCAGTTATTGCATAATTTTTAACTTGGGCCAAAAATAGAATATGCATACCTCAAATTTAATTGCCTACGTCGTGCCAGTTTTCACTCTCATGATCTTATGCGAATTTATTTACGGTTATTTAAAGAAAAAAAATAATTACAGACTAAACGATACCGTTACAAGCATTGGATTAGGTTTAATGAGCAGATATCCTGCTCTTTTAGGTCTGGGCGTTCAAGGGCTCGTCTACGCCTTTATTTCAAAACAATTTAACCTTGGCCTGCTAGCTTCATATGATCCATATGTGTGGGTGATAGCTTTTGTGTTGTATGACCTCAGCTATTATTGGTTACACAGATCACACCATCAAATTAAAGTCTTGTGGGCTTCTCACGTTGTTCATCATCATGGTGAGGAATATAATTTATCTACTGCCTTGAGACAGACTGGAACCGACTTTTTATTTAAGTGGATTTTTTACACGCCAATGCTCCTATTAGGCATTCCAGTGGAAATTTTTGTGACAGTAGCTGCACTAAATTTAATCTATCAGTTCTGGGTACATACAGAACATATCAAAAGACTAGGAATTTTAGATTACATTTTTGTAACACCATCAAATCACAGAATTCACCACGCACAAAATAAAGAATATATCGACGCAAATTACGGCGGTGTTTTCATTCTTTGGGACAGAATGTTTGGAACTTTTATTGATGAGAGAGAGGATTTAAAACCCATATATGGAACTTCAAAGCCGTTGAATTCATGGAACCCTCTATGGGCAAACCTTGAGGTTTGGAGTGAAATGATCAAAGATACTTGGAGAACAAAAAGGTGGAGAGACAAAATTGCTCTTTGGTTCTCAACACCAAAATGGAGACCTGCAGATGTCTCTGAAAAATACCCAATTAAGAAAAATGATCTAACTCAATTTAAAAAATTTGACACTAAGACTTCACTGTTCGCTAAAATATTTGGTTTTACGCACCTTGTTTTTGTCAGTATTTATACTCAAGGCGTTTTGTTCAATTCAGCAAATATCGCTTATGTAGATTTAATGCTCATCTCCTTTAATATTGTCACTCTTATGGTCTTTGCTTCTTTCATGTATGAAAACAGAACTTTTGTGTATTATTTTGAGCTTCTAAGATCTTTAATTGTACTTGCACTTATTAGTGTTGGGTACTTCAATTTCATGCCAGAAATAATACTTGGTTACACTCTATTTTCAGCTTTTGCATCGACTGTTTTAGTTCTTCGGGACAGAGTTCTATCTCCTAGCGAAGCTCGCTAGGTTTTTTTATAAATTCTAATTTTCCACAGCCCTGTGAAATCTCATTCCAACTGCTATCTATCGTTAATGCAGCTAGACAACAGGTTGGATACTTATTTATGAGTTTATTTGCTAGATATTCTGTAATCTCATGCATTGATGGATTATGCCCTACCACCATAATATTTTTGAGATCATCTGATGTTCCAAAAATCACACTTAAAATCTGATCCAGAGAAGCATGATAAATTGACTCTTCAAACTTGATGTTTGGCTTCTCTGACTGAAAGAAATGTTCAAGTGTTTCTCGAGTTCTTTTGGAAGGGCTTGAAAAAATAATATCTAATTTAATTTTTTTGGATCTAAAGTAATTCCCCATCAAATCTGCATCTTGAATTCCTCTTGTTGATAATGGTCTGTCAAAATCTTTAAGAGCATAATCATCCCAGCTTGATTTCGCATGTCTTAAGAAATAGATATTTTTCATATCAATTAGCTCTTGATAGTTCTTTTTTTAATCTATACCTAAATGAAAAATCATCCACAGTGATGGTATGTCTGGCAGTTTTTACTTGTTTTACATCTGGATTATCGAGTTCATTTTGAATTAAATCTTTAAGTGATCCTTTTGGTTGCCATTTACCATTTAAATGTTTAGCAGCTAATTTAGATTGCAATTCTGCTCCAGGCCAAATGCAACCAAGGGGCTGAAATAGACCAATAAAATACAGGTTCTTGATATCAGCTGGCAACATTCTATGTAATAGATTTACAGGCCCTTCTTCAAAATTAATAAACTCTTTATCAAAGAAATTATGTTTAATTTTATAACCTGTACATGCTATGACGGCATCAAATTCTTCATGTGTTCCATCTTGAAAATGAACAGTTTCTCCATCAAACCTTTCAATATCACACTTTGGTTTTACTTTTCCATGCCTTACGGCATTATACAAATCTGAATTAACTGTAGGATGTGTCGCTAAAATATGATTTGTTACCTTCGGCAACCCTATGTCTTCATTTTTCCCTTGTATTAATTCAAGCATAAATTTCATGAATGGTAGTCTTAAAAATCTAGGCATCCATCTAGCTTTTAAAGCGAATATGTCACTCGTTAAACCAAACATAAACTTAGGTATGAGATAGTACCCTCTACGCCAACTTAGTGCTGTTGTTTTTGAAATACGAGCAGTCTCAACAGCAACATCACAAGCAGAATTCCCTCCTCCAATAACTAAAACTTTTTTATCTGCAAAAGGTGCAGCCTTTTTATATTGGTGAGAATGTAAATACTCACCTGAAAATTTTCCTGGATACTTAGGATATCTAGGTTCATGGTGATGACCGTTGCAAACAACCAAGGCATCAAATTCTTCTTCTAACACCTGAGTATCGTTTAATTCTCTCCATTTAACTTTCCATTTATGACTGTTATCTTGTGAGCAATGCACAACCTCAGTATTAAATTTAATATTTTTATTTAGGTCAAAATGATCAGTATATGCCTGAAAATATTCAAGTAATTCCTTATGTGACGGATAATCAGCTGCATTTTCAGGCAAAGGAAAATCTTCGTAGTATGAGGTGTATTTTGAACTAATAATGTGTGTTGTTTCAAAAACACTGGAATGCCCTGAAGGATCGTTATATCTCCAATTACCACCCACACCAGAACATCTTTCAAAGGCTATTACTTCAAAGCCTTGATCTTTGAAATTTTTAATTGCTGTAATGCCCGAAGGCCCTGCACCAATAACTGCTACTTTTTTCATATCAAATTTGTATTTAGTATGTCTGACCACAATATAATAAAATAATTTATGACATCTATAAAATCTATTGATCGCAACTTTTGGACAAATCCCCCTTGGGGAAATGGTAGGGAAAAGTATCGTTTAGGTTTGAAACCAATTGAAAAAAACAAATGGTTTGAAGTAAAAATTACAGAGAGCTTAAAAACTCATAAAAAAAATCTTTTTGCAAAACGTTACGAAGATGTAATTGCAACTACTATAGAATCAACAAAGCCCCAAGAGTTACTGGCTAAGAAATTGAAGGTAGATAAGAAAACTTATCCAGACTTAATAGCTGACATATCTTTATCGGTGCCTGATGATCTTTGTATTATTGAGTGTAATGAAGATCAGAGACTTCTAGCTGCATCAGTTTGTTCACCAAGTTACTGGAACATCAAATCTAAAATAGGCAAGTCACTGAGAAACATACACAAACCCGTAAAATCTTTGAATGAAAAGATTGGCAACCCAATAGAAAAATTTATTAATAACGCACCGCTTGATCAACCATTTTTAAGAGAAAATTGGTTCATTCATGGTGACGACCAACGTTTGCATCTGACAACAGAGGGATACCCTAAGGGTTCTGTGGAAAACTGGATAGTTAGATCAGAAAGAGAAACACTATGTAAATTTAGTAAAGATTATTCTTTATTTGCTATAAACGTTCGATTTCAAAAACTCTCATCAATCTTAATGTTTGATGATGCTATTAAAGGGTTAAAAAGAAGTCTTGAAGGCATGGATCAGAAAGAAATTGATTATTTTGGAGGCAATAAAAAGGTTGAAAAAATCTGTGATTTTATTGCTTCTTAATTGAAGAGAAATATTTATCAGATTGTTCTATTACTTTTGGTGCTAACCAAATAGATGCTATTAGGGTTGGAATAGCCATCATTGCAAACGCACTATCAATAACGTTTAAAGCTAAGTCCAGAGACGTAATAGAAAAAATAAATACGAAAACGATGAAAATATACTGGTATATTTTTACACTTCTCTCACCAAATAAAAATTTTGAACAAGCTGAACCATAATAAGAATAAGTAAATATCGTACTTAAACCAAAACTTATTACACATACAAACAGAATAATGGGTCCTATTGGCCCAAGAGTAGCTAAAAAAGCCTCAGATGTTAGTGTCACTCCCGAACTATCTGAGGTTTGATATACCCCAGAAATCAGAATTATTACTGCTGTAAGAGTGCACATAATAAGCGTGTCAAATATTGGTCCTGTCATAGCGATTAAGCCTTGCTTTACCGGATGACTCGTTTTTGCTGCTCCATGTATTAAGGCTTCAGTTCCTATGCCTGCCTCATTGCTGAAAGCCCCTCTTTTAATTCCAGTGAGAATTACACCCACCAGACCTCCGGCAACAGCTGAATCAAAAGAGAATGCCTCAATTACGATTAAGCTTAATGCAGGAAAAAACATTTGATAATTTAAAATTACAGCAACTAAAACAGCTACCAAATATAGGCCACCCATTAATGGAACTAAGAGCGCAGATACATTAGCTATTCTTTTTAGCCCTCCAAGCACAACTGCAGCAGTAATAATCACTAGAAAAGCCCCAGCATAGTAGACAAAATTTTCAATTTCAGGGAAGTACAAATCGTTTGTAAGCTGAACAACTTGATTCGCTTGAAAAGCTGGTAACCCTGCTATTATTCCAAAAAAAGCAAAAAAATAAGCTAAGGGCAGCATGTATTTTGGTAATCCGTTTTTAATTATGTACATTGTGCCAGCATTTGGTTTACCGTCGGGTCCTTGTTCTCGATAGAGCACTGATAGGGTTGCTGTGAAAAATTTTGTAGCTATACCAAAGACAGCAGTCACCCACATCCAAAATATAGCGCCTGGACCACCTAATTGAATAGCAACAGCCACTCCGGCTATATTTCCGAGTCCAATCGTACCTGATAAGCTTGCAGTTAAAGCTCTAAAATGACTGACCTCACCTACTTCGTCTTTACTGGGATGCTTGCCTTGTAAAACTTCAAAAGCATAGCCAAGGTATCTGAAAGGTTTCAGTTTAGTTTTTATGGAAAAATATACACCTGCTCCTAAGAGCAAAAGTGCTGTTTGCCAACCCCATGCATAATTGACGAAATCGGCAAAAAACCTTTCTATTAGTTCCATTGTCTTAATCGTAAAAAAAGAATATAAAAAAGCAAAGAAAAAGCCACATAAATGCGGCTTTTTCTAATTAAAAGAGACTCTTACACTTGATCATCTGGATCAGGATAAAATAGATATGAGTCGCTTGCGTTTGGTCCTTCACATGTAGCTGAAGCATCAAACATTGCTTGAATCTCAGACCCATTTTCATTAAATCTTGCATACGATGTCTCAGCATCTGCATGATTTTCATAGTAGTTTTGCCAGAAGAAATCGTAATTTGAGAATGGTTCAGGATTATCGCCATTATGCATCATTACTCCGTATGCGAAAGGCTCTGGATTATCTGCTGCTAAAGTGAACTCATTAAAAGCAGTAACTGCAGCTCTCAAAAGTTCTAAGCCGTCTTCATCGTTAAATTTACAGTAGTGTCCGTATGTAACCCATTGAGGTGGACCATTCCAATTTGCATCTTCACCAAGAGGCCAGTAAAAGTCATATGCTCTTCTACCTTGGCTGTCACATTGCATAACAGAGGCGTGTTTTGTACGCCATGCATCTGCCTCAGCATTATTTGCCCAATCAGCCCAACCAGCTTCTGCAGCTTCCTTGGTTGTCCAAAAAAGTTGCCAATAAACTACATTCTCACCGCCAAGTGAAACACTTTGAACAGGTGCATGCCCGGCTGAGGCCCAAAAACCCTCAGCAAATTCAAAGTCATTCCATTCATCAATCATCGCTGCAACAGTTGCATCATCAAAATCATCACCTGGTATGCAAGTCATATACTCAGTGTATGGAGGACCTTGTTCTTCAGTTTCAGTATTTTCTGCTTCTGCTTCTGCTACTGCTTCTATTGCTTCAACCACATCTTCGTTCTCAGTCGAACAGGCTGCTAAAAACAAAATAGACAAAAGCGCCATAAATTTTAAATAATTCATAAAAAACTCCTAAGCATTTAACTATTGCAAGATTAGAAAGTTTTGACAAGAATTTGAGGCACATTTATCAACTAATATTTAAATTTCTAAAGAAATACCTATCTATAAATCATGTTAATTGAAGAGAAAGCAGTTTGTCCTTACTGTTGGGAAAGCATTTATTTTGAAATTGATACCTCTGTATCTGAACAAGAATACGTAGAAGATTGTCACGTTTGTTGTAATCCCATATTGATGAGGGTAAATTTTTTTGGAGATTCAGTTAATATAGAAACAACTAAAGAAGACGACGGATTTTAAAAATTATGGGAATTTTTGCACTGGGAAGCTTAGTTTTTATTGTAGCCTTCACATTTTTTAAGATATCTGCATTTAAGAAGACAAAAAGCAATCAATCTTGGACAAAATTAACGCTTGTTGGCCTTGTTGACTATTTAGTTTTAGTAGCAGGGACTCTAGGCACAGGGATACTCTTCATGACTCTCTACTCCATGAACCACTGATATATTTTGGGGAATTATCTAGACTAGTTTTATTTCACCGACGCCCATTCTGCCTTTGTACTCTTCAAGGGTAAATTCCACACTATCATTCTCATTTAGTGATTCAATACCACACTTTTGTAAAGCGCTGATGTGTACAAATACATCTTTTTCACCGTCTTCTGGCGCAATAAATCCAAAGCCTTTAGCATTATTGAAAAACTTAACGACTCCTTTTTGCATTGCGAACTCCTTATTAGTAGAGTTCACAATACAGGAAATCCTGAATAAGTCCATCAATACAAAAAATCAGTTGCTTAAATTGCTCCATTGATTCAGATATCAACCTGAATTTGCTTCAATCATATTACTGACCTTGCGACCAAGACTTAGACCTGATGTCCATTTTCCACCAAAAATATTGATTAAAGATTGATTTAACTCTATGGCCGAATCCCTAGAAATTTTGCTTATGTCTTTTGTATTAGAGTTAAATACAAGAGGCCTTACTCCTGCATACTCGTCAACAATGTCCTTTGATGTTAGATGTACATCCACATAATTATTAACAATACTAAGTAAATAGTTTCTTTCTATTTGAGTGCAAACTATTGGGTCTTTGATCAAATGTTTACATTCAGTCGTTCCTATCAAACACAGATTTTTAAGTGGAAGCATGAATATAATTCTTCCATCTTTTTCACTTTGCAAAACTAACGGACACTGTATTTTTAAATTTACTATTAAATGACTACCTCTAACTAAACTCATATCGAACTTGGAATTGATGTTATTTTTATTCAACAATTCTTTAGTCCAAGGACCAGCTGCGTTAATTATAAAATCGTAATTTTCACTACTTGAAGAATTTGTTTTTAACGAACCATTCTTGCTGAATGAAAGTACTTCATGATTTTCTTTAAGTATTACCCCTTTGTTTAAAGCCTGATTTTTAAGCCACTCAGCAATTCGATAATCATCCATTTGCACATCAACATAGCTCACAGATCCAGTTAAACCCTCTGGCTTTAAATAAGGGTTTGCTTCAAGGGTTTCTCTTTTGGAATGCATTTTACTTTTGCCTAATGAATAACTTCCCGCTAATATTTCGTAAAGCTTTACGCCAGCATAAAGGACAAATTTATTGCGAGAGCGCCCTTCATAAACTGGCAGATAAAATCTTTGTATTTTCGTCATATTTGGTAATTTTTTTACCCAATTTGACCTTTCTTTTAGAGATTCTTTAACTAGTTTAAAATGACCATTTTCAAGATATCTTAGACCACCATGGAGCAGTTTTGATGATTTTGCACTGGTTTCCGAGAAAGCAGTTTTTTTCTCATATATGTGAATTGTATGACCTCTTTCGGCAAGGGATATTGCACAACTTATACCATTAATACCACAGCCTATTACAGCAATCTTCAGAGGTTTTTTTTCTTTAGGCATGAGTATGAAAATAAGTTTACACTATTAGACGATTCTATATTCATCAAAAATGTTAGGCATAACTCTAAATCTAGTAGTCGGAATTTTGCTTTTATACCTTGCCAAAGGTAATGAAACTTTAAAAAAAATTAGAATATTTAATAACTTTTCTTTTCGAGTTTGCTTAATGATGTTGGGCGGGCTCCTGCTAGGATTTGCGCTGGGTGATTTTCTTATCTGGTTGCGCTTGTAATTGTGCTCAAGTCTATCTGTCTATCAATTGAGGGCAAATCTATATCAAAGACATTTTTAAAGTTTTGATACAGTGCATCTGGCATATATTGATCAGCATCAATTACCCTTCCTTTTGTAAAAACAGTGTAACCATCACCGCCTTTAGCTACATAAGCTGAGGTTGAAACAGTATATTTTTGTGTATCAACTAACTCAGTATTATCTAGCTTAATACTTACAAGGCGTTGCATTTCTGATTGAGAGCTATCAAATTGTATTTTGAGCCCAGATATCTGCCCTACTCCATATGGAAGCGTCAAACTGTATTCAATTAGTTCTCTAACTTGCTTACCACTGAGCTCTACAACCGTTAGGTTATCGGGAAAAGGATAGACGTTTATTAATTGCTCCAATGTTACTGGCCCAGCATTTAAATCAGCTCTAATTGCTCCAGAATTAAGAAAAGCGATGTCACTTTTTGAAGCAGACCGCATAAAGTCCGTGAGTAGATTTCCAATCGTTGATTCTTGGTTGTATTTGCGCATTGCTGGTCGCTTCATGTCTGCAATGACTTCTAATAGTTCAGGATATTTTGCTCGATACTGGCTTATTAATTTTGAAGTTCTATCAGCAGCAGGATATTTCTTAGAATCCACTGGAATTAAATACCCCTCTAAAAAAGATACCTTATGTTTCTCTGTATTAACCCTAAACTTGGTGTAACCAAGATGCATGCCTTGACCAAAGGTTAGCCCAATCATAGTACCTGTTTCAGGATGTTTCACTGGCTTTAGTAATCCGTTATCTGAGTGACCACCAAAAA
>ENA-OSEY01002641-OSEY01002641.1-marine-metagenome-genome-assembly--contig:-NODE-2641-length-11458-cov-3.955276_pt1 | contig 11458 bp, 8 predicted proteins | sample MGYA00248465_ERZ534230 | MGnify/ENA primary metagenome ERZ534230 (study PRJEB26409, sample SAMN06344110) | marine metagenome | isolation source: Sea water from surface | place: Atlantic Ocean:Southern... | reverse complement strand
CACGTACATGTACGTGGCATTTAGAGGATCAAATCTTAGGAAGAATTCACCATTTGGTCTTCCTTCCATCACTTCTCTTCTCAATTTCATTCCAAGTGCATTGTTAAAAGTTGTTACGTGCATTACATCATCTTCATTTAGTGTATATCCATCTGTTGTGATTTGAGATGTCTGTAAAATAAAATCTGTGCCTTCAACTCTGTAATGATGATTTACGTAAGTTTCTATTGCAATCACATCGGTTGCCGATGGCACACTACCTGCCGTGAACTCCACATTCTGGTTAGTGACATCCACCGTGTAGTCCGTGTTAAATATTTTTTCTGTTCCATTCACAAATACAGCCACTTGCGTTGCACTTGTTATGGTCTTGGAAGGATCTATAGTAGAGTCATCACCCATTCCCGTTGTTACTCCATAGGTGTATGTGCTACCATCACCAACGTAATAGCTTATATCAGGTCCACGCAACACTTTTCCATTAACCTCTATCATTGTTAGTCCCGCAAACGGACCTATTGCTCCCGGAGGATGTGTCATTGTATATCTTGTTGTTGACCCATCAAAGGTTATTGCTTCATTCCTTACGGATGCAAATGCCCTTGTGCTGGACGCCTGATTAAAACCTGCAATTTGAACAAAAGCAATCTTATTTCCATTATCAGTATCCATATTTAATATAAGTCTCTCATTTTCATCTGACGCTTTATCTAAGCTTGCATTAAAAAAAGATCCTGGAATATATTTTTTATATGTAATTTGACCTAGCATTGGTGATCTATTAACGTGTACGTCAAAAACATTCATAAAAATACAAACTCGCGTCCACTTTCCCTCTGGTAAACCAATATCTTCAGCAGGAGTTATTTTTGAAATTTCTATAACTGTCCCATCTGCAGGCGATATTATGAGATTATTCTTGTTTGACCCTGATAATGTTGGAGTTGTTCTATGAGGGTTTCTAAAAAAATATATACACCAAAGTGTTAAAGTAAAACCAACATAGTATAAAGGAGACCAGATCCAACCTATAATAATAGCTAAGATAAAAAAAATAGCTATAAAGGGAATACCTGCAGGATGTATTGGAGTTAAAATAGACGTTTTGATTGAATCAAGAATGTTCATTTATTTTCCTGTAGAAATTTTATTTTGAAATTATTATACTTGACTTGTAGCATCAATTCAAAAAAATGTTGTTATATATTGATGAATTTTTTATACATTAAAGTCATTAAACAGAGAATCGGACTTAAAATTGAGTAAAATTAAAGAAAAAAAACTTAATTCAATTAAATCGGAAATGGAAGAAATTAAAAAATTTATAGTATCAAATAATGAATTAGATAATTCTGAACAAAAACAAACAGATTATTTTAATAATGACGATGAGGATACAGTAACATTAACCGAAATTGTTAATAAAGAAGATAAATTAAATAATAACAATAACTTAGGTGAAATTAAAAAAGAATTAATAGAATTAAAAGAAGCAATCAACATTAATAAAAATCTCCTAAATGAGATTTTATTAAAAATTAAATAAGATTAAAAAATGAAAAATCTTATATTTAATCTATTTAATATATTAAACTCAAAAGATTAATTTTAAGAATTAAAAAAACTGTATCTTTTTTAGTTCTGTGATATATATTGTTTGCTAGTTATTAAGTTAGTGGAGGTTTAAATGCGTTTTATAAAAGACAATCTCTTGCTATTAACATTGTGTTTAATAGTTAGTGTTGCAACGCTTGATTCCAAAAATGTTTTAGCAGGTGGAGATCCTTCTATAAAGGATAGTAAAATTACAAAACAAAAAAGTAATATTAAACAACATAACCATAAAAAAACATATGTTGAAAAACAAAAAAAATTGTCCTCTACCGACACAAAAACTATTTCAAATAATACTTCTGCAACTAAGAAAAGCGGTGATTCAAATAAAGATGAAAATTTAGAAAATGCAGGCTTTGCAGCTATCGAAGATGTTCCCCTGATTATAGATCTTTCTTCTGTAACTGATTCTGATGGAATGGGTTCAGTAAGTGTTCAATGGCAAATTTCTTCAGATAATAAAAAATGGACAAATATAAGTGGTGCGACTAACCAATCATTTACACCACGAGAAATACACGTTGGCAATAGACTAAGAGTTGCTATCTCTTATGTTGATGGTCAAGGAAATCTAGAACCACTCTTAAGTCCTCCATCTACACCTGTAAGAAATGTAAACGATAAACCTACAGGATCAGCTCGTCTAATTGGATCAGCCGTTGAAGATAGTGCCCTAGTAGTTGATACTTCAAGTATAGCTGACGAAGATGGTATTGGTGGATTTGATATTACATGGCAAAGATCTTCCTCTAAGTCTTCATGGGAAGCATACCCCACTGCTCAAAATGAAGTTCTAAGATTAACACAAAGTCAAGTTGGATACTCATATAGAGCTGTAGTATCTTACATTGACTCTCATGGCACAAGAGAAGTTCTTTACACAAGCCCATCTGAAACAATTGATAATTTAGATGACCCTGTACAAGGTGAAGTTACAATTACAGGTGAACCAAAAGAAGGTGTTACTCTAAGAGCTATATCTGATTCTTTATCAGATGAAGATGGAATTGCTTCAATATCAATTAGCTGGGAAACCTCAAAAGATGGAAGAAATTGGCTTGGTCTAAATAGTCTCAGTGGTCCTGTTCTTCAATTAAATCAATCTTTAGTTGGTTCTCAAGTTAGAGCTAGAGTTGCAGTAGTAGATAATTTTGGTATAGAGACTAACTTATATAGCCAAGCTACTAGAACAGTTGAAAACGTTAATAATAAACCTTCTGGTAGAATTGTAATAAGAAGAGTTGGTCAATAATTTTTTAATTATATGGAGCTAAATTTATGAAGCATAAACCTGGTGCTAATACATCATCGTGCAAGGTAATTTCTTTTAAAAATTATAAAGATAAAAAAGTTAAGAACGTTTCATCAACTATAGCTGCAATAATCGCAATTAATATTGATCATCCATCAGATACAACCCCAGAAGATTTTTTTATTAACGAGATTGAGTCTATTAAGAATATTGAAGTACTTGCATTCGAAGACGCCTTAGAAAATAATAATAAAGGAATGACTTCAACTGATGCACAAAATAGTGCATTCAATGATGCTTAATTAATTTTTATTTAATTTAGTTTATGAACTTTATTAATTAGCTTCCAAATCTGTGGTATGACAAGTGCAGCTAACATAAGCTTATACAAATCACCAACAATAAAAGGCTTGAAGCCATTTATAATTGCAAAATCAAAACCTTTTAAAACACTAAGTTGAAAAATTCCAAAAGTATAAATTACAATTAATCCTAGTAACATTGCAAAAACAGATTTAAAATGCGATTTTCCCCATCCTCTATCTGCAAGCTCTCCTATTATTATTGAAGCAAATAAAAATCCAAAAAGGAACCCTCCTGTTGGACCTAACAAATATGGCAAACCTCCTCCATAAGCAAAGACTGGAATTCCTACCATTCCTTGAAATAAATATAAACTAACAGCGGCAATAGCTATATTTCTTCCACATAACATCGCAATCAAAAGCACAGCTAAAGGTTGTAAAGTCATTGGAACTGGGTACAAATCAACTTTAATTTTAGCAGATAATATTAATAACAAACTACAAATAACAACAGTTACAAAATTAGTTAATTGAGAGAAATGTTCTTTAGCACTATTTTTTAAGACAAGAGTTTCTATCCAACTAATTCTTGATATTTTAACGCCATTCATAACAAAATCCCTTTTAAATTTAAGTTTAACTTACTAATATTGTATAAAGTGTATATATCATAAATTATTTTTTTATAAAATTATATTTTATGAGGTTATAAAATGAATGATGTCGATGACATTCTTACACCTACAAGTTTGTGGTTAAAACAAAAGAGAAAAATTGCCCTTGCTACTGTGATTTCAACATGGGGCAGTTCCCCAAGACCTGTTGGTGGACAAATGGCAATTGATGAAAATGGTGAAATAATAGGTTCTGTTTCTGGTGGATGTATTGAAGGGGCAGTAATTTCTGAAGGTATTAATTCTATTAAAGATGGTAAATCAAGAATAAAAGATTATGGCATCTCAAATGATATGGCTTGGGAAGTTGGGTTGGCTTGTGGTGGTGAATTAAAGGTCCTAATCCAACCTTTAAATTTAGAAGATGAGATTGTTTATTATATTGTAAATAGCATAAAAAAAAGAGAAGTCGTTAAAATACGAATTGATTGCTCAAATGGTAATAGGATAGTTGATAATACAATAGACAACCAGATAAGTCATTTTGATAAATCAAAAAATGAATTCATTCATATTATTGATCCTAAACCTAGACTATTTATTATTGGAGCAGTTCATATTGCGCAAGCACTTGTTTCATTAGCTAATGTAGCTGATTATGAAATTATATTAATTGATCCTAGAGACCATTTTGCAACAAAAAGTAGATTTCCAAACTGTAAAATAATTAATGAGTGGCCAGATGAAGCTCTTTCAAAGTTTAATCTAGATAAATCTTCGCATTTAGTAACACTTACACATGATCCTAAAATTGATGACTTAGCCTTAATTTTTTGTATGCAAAAGAATTTTGGATATATAGGATCTTTAGGAAGTAAAAAAACTCATAATAAAAGATGTGAAAGATTAATTGAAAAAGGGTTCAATGAAATCGAATTATCTAAAATTCATGCTCCAATAGGCCTAGATATTAAAGCAAAAACACCCGCAGAGATAGCTACTTCAATATTAGCAGAGATAATAAATTATAGACGCAACAATCATGATTAATGAAAAGAAAAATAATAATATTAAAAAAATTTTACTGGCTGCAGGTGAAAGTAAACGTTTTGGAGATAAAAATAAACTTTCAGAAATAATAAATGGTAAACCTATAATTAATCATATTTTAGATACATTATGTGAAATATTTGATCCGTCAGAATTGATAGTAATAGTAGGACATGAACAAAATATAATTAAAAATTTAATATTTAATAAAGACATCAAAATTTTAGAAAATAAAGACTACAGAAAAGGTATTGGAACTTCAATTGCTTTAGGAATGAATAATTTAAACGCAGATATTGATGGAGTTATGATTATTCCAGCAGATATGCCATATATTAATTCTAAAGATCTTATTAACTTGGAAAAAAAATTTATGGAACTCAATTGTGTAAAAGTAATAATGCCTGAATATAATTATCGAATAGGTAATCCTGTTATCTTGCCAAGAAATTATTTTAAAACTTTAAAAAGTCTCAAAGATGATTTTGGTGCCAGATCACTAATTAGAAAAAAAGATATAATTACTCTTAAGACTGGATTTGGAACAATTTTTGATATTGACACAAAAGAAGAGCTAGCTGAAACAAAAGCAAATTATTAATTAAGATGCAGCTCTTGCGGCTTTTTTTCTTTCATGTTCTTTTAAAAATTTTTTTCTAATCCTAAGACTAATTGGCGTTACTTCAATGAGTTCATCATCATTTATAAATTCCAATGCAAATTCTAAAGTAACATTAATAGGCGTTGTTAATAAGACAGCGTCGTCATTACCAGAAGCCCTTACATTTGTAAGTTGTTTACCTTTGAGAGGATTTACAACAAGATCATTATTTCTACTGTGAATACCAATGATCATCCCCTCATAAACTTCAACACCATTTTTAATTATCATTTTTCCTCTATCTTGAAGGTTAAATAATGCATATGGAAGAGCTTTACCTTGGCCAATTGAAATTAAGGCTCCATTTCTTCTTCCAGTCTGTAATCCCTCAATAACAGGTCTATACTTATCAAAAGTATGATACATTAGACCTGATCCAGAGGTTAATGTTAAAAATTCTGTCCTGAAACCTATTAAACCTCTACTAGCAATGCTATAATCTATACGAACTCTACCATTGCTGTCTGGGACCATATCTATCAATTGAGCTTTTCTTTCACCCAGTTTTTCCATTATTTTACCTTGATGAATTTCTTCAATATCAATGGTTAAGTTTTCAAATGGTTCATTTTTCACATTGTCTATGATTTTTGTAATAACTTCTGGAGATGAGACGCCCATTTCAAAACCTTCTCTTCTCATATTCTCGATAAGAACAGATAAGTGAAGTTCACCACGACCTGAAATTCTAAATTTATCTGGATTATCTGTATCTTCAACTCTTAATGCGACATTAGTTTTTAATTCTTGATGTAACCGTTCACGGATTGACCTACTTGTTACTAATTTTCCTTCTTGGCCTGCAAATGGACTATCATTTACTTGTATGATCATACTAATAGTAGGCTCATCCACTGACAGCTTTTCTAATGCTTCAAACTTTCCTACCTCACAAATTGTATCAGAAATTTTTAACTCTCCTAGACCACTTATTGCAACAATATCACCTGCATTAGCCTCATCAACTTCCTTCTTTTCTAAACCATGAAAATTCATTATTTGTAGAACTTTACCTTGACGAACATTTCCATTTTCATTTCCAATAGAGACATTTTGACCTTTTTTCAAATGCCCTCTTCTTATTCTTCCTGTTCCTATCAAACCAACATAACTAGAATAGCTTAAAGCTGATATTTGCATTTGAAGATTACTATTTGGATCAACATTTGGATAAGGAACTTTGTTTATGATAGTATCGAATATTGCATCCATATTGTTTTTTTTATTTATCAAATCATTAGTTGCCCATCCCTGAATTGCAGATGCATAAACTACAGGAAAATCAAGTTGTGTTTCATTAGCGCCTAATTTATCAAAAAGATCAAATGTTTGGTCTAACACCCAATCTGGTCTAGCTCCATCTCTGTCAACTTTGTTTATTACGACAATAGGACAGAGACCTGCTTCAAGAGCTTTTTTAGTAACAAAACTAGTTTGCGGCATAGGACCATCAACAGCATCTACTAATAATAATACTGAGTCTACCATAGATAAAACTCTTTCAACTTCACCACCAAAATCCGCATGACCTGGAGTGTCTACAATATTAATTCTCCATTCTTTCCATCTCAATCCTGTGTTTTTTGATAAAATCGTTATGCCACGTTCTTTTTCTAAATCATTAGAATCCATTACTCTTTCAACTAATTCTGAATGAGCAGCAAATGTACCGGATTGTTGTAACAATGTATCAACTAAGGTTGTTTTACCATGATCAACATGAGCAACAATGGCTATATTTCTGATTAATTTTATTTTCTCTTCTGCTGACATAATATTTTTCATTTTACTTCTTTAATTTTATTAAGATTTAACATAACCGTGCTTATATAGCTTTTTATTAAGTCTTTTGTCACTAAATAAAAATAAAGAGTTATAATTTAGTTAGAATTAAATAAATTCTTCTTGTTTGGTTTTAGATATTGGTTTTACTTTTTCGAATTTTAACGCTAAAGCAAGTAAGGGTGGAACCATAAGTAAAGTTAAAATAGCAGAGGTGGATAATCCTCCAAAAACAACAGTACCAATACCACGATATAATTCTGAACCAGAACCAGGGAAAATTACAAGTGGAATTAAACCAAACAAACTTGTCAAAGTTGACATAAAAATTGGTCTTATTCTATTTCTAGTTGCTTCTGTGATAGCTTCTGAAATTTTCATACTTTCATATCTAATATGCCAAAGAGTTTGCTCCACCATTAAGATAGAATTATTTACAACAATTCCAGTCAAGATTATAAAACCTAACATAGTTAGCATATCAAGTGATTGAGCAGTAAATTGATTTAAAACAACTAGTCCCATAACACCTCCTGCACCCGCTATTGGAACAGTTATTACAATTACAAAAGGTAGTATAAATGACCTCATTAAAACTGTAAGCAATAAGAAAATAACAAAAAGAGCAATTACTACGTTATTTTTCATTGCAATCCATGTCCGCTCTAATTCACTTGCTGCACCAGATAAGTTTATTGAAATACCACTAGGAACATCTTTCATTAGAGGTTCAATTACTGAATTCTGCAATTTTAAAACAGCATCTTCTAATGAAATACTTTCATGTGGACGTAGTTGTAATGTAATTACTCTTCTGCCTGACAACCTTTTTATTTGTTCAGGAACACCAATCAAGTCAATCTCAGCAACTTGTGACAATCTTACTAATTCTCCTGTTTTGAGTATCAATGGTAAATTTTTTAAGTCATCTATTTTGTTGGTATTGGCTTTATTTGAAGTTAAAACTAGCTCAATCAATCTTCCTTCAAACGGTATCTCCAATATTCGTATTCCATCATTATAAACATCCAAAGATTGTGCTAAATCTCTAGCTGTCATTCCAATGTCAGCTAATCTTTCAGGAATAGGTTTTATGATAACTTGAGGAGATCCAGTTCCCATTTGAGGGACTGATCTAACTTGATGTCCATTTTTAGGCGGAAATTCACTCCTAACAATTCTAAAAATTTTTTGTGCTGTTGGTTGTATTAAATCTAGTGAAGGTCCTGTAATTTCAAGTTTTATTACTCTAGATCCACCTACCGATCTTCCAAATAATGAAGCTTGTTGAGCAAATGCTCTAGCACCTGGTTGTGATCTTATCGGTTTTGTAAGTACTGGTAAAATTTCTTTTACTCTTTCAGGATTTTCAGTAGCTGCTCCTGCAAATGCTCCACCTGAATAAGCTACAAAGAAGAAACGTGAAATCTTTGGCTTTCCATAAGGACCATCACTTTCAGCCTCCCAAAGTGGTTTTGCGGCTCTCTCCATCGCTCTAGATATTTCAACAGTTGATTCTTTATTATACCCTGGAGGTACAATTATACGAGCAAATACAAAATTTCTATTCCCATCAGGCAAATAATCAAGTGGAGGAAGAAAAGACACTATTATTAAACCAGCGGTTATTATCAAACAAAAAACAACAGTCAAACCAGATTTCAAAGAACTAGTTGACCAAGAAGCATATGTTTGTATCGATTTTGCTAACTTACCTGCAAAATTATCAATAAATTTAATAGAAAACCATTTTTCTTCTTTTTCTTTTGAACTCTCAAGAATTCTAGAAGCTACAGATGGTATTAATGTTATTGAAATTATAACTGAGATTAATACAGATACTGAAATTGCTATGCCTATATCTCTAAATAATTGTCCTACTGGCAAATCTAGTAATAAAATTGGAATGAAAACAACAACAGTAGTAAGTGCAGAACCTAGTATAGGAGCCCAAACTTGTTTTGAGCCACTGTATGAAGCCATGGTAGCAGACATGCCTGACTGTTTTAATCTATATATATTCTCTTGACTGACAATTGAAGCATCAACTACCATTCCAACAGCAAAGGCTAGTCCAGCCAACGATATAACGTTCACCGAAAGACCCAACCACGAAATTGCTACAAATGTACCAATAACAGAAACTGGTATTGCCAACATAATTATAGATGTAGGTCTGATGCTCCTTAAAAAAAGCATTAATATACATATTGCAAGAATTCCACCAATAATGATGTTTTGTTGAACTAATTTAATGGCAGCATTTATATAAACTGTTTCATCATAAACATTATTCAAAACAAGACCATTTTCAGCAAGAATACCATTGTTTAATTTTTCAATTTCTATCTTTAAATTTTTGATAATTTCTACAACGTTTGAATCAGGTTCTCTTATTACTGCAAAAGTAATTGCATCCTGTCCGTTTAATCTTCTAAAACTAGTAGGTTTTTTGTAAGACATATAAATTTTTGCTACATCTTCTAACTTAACATTTACCGGGATACCATCTAAACCCGTTTCAGATCTCAAAATTATATTTCTAGCAGTTTTAGGTGTATATGAAATAGCTTCAGCTCGAAGAGAATAAGTTCTTTTTCCCTCAATAATTTCTCCTGCCGTGACTTGTGCTGAACTAGCTCTCAGTGCCTCCAATACAGCTGGTATTGAAATTGAATATTCAGCTAATTTATTTATATCTAATGCTACTTTTAATTCTTTTTTTTGCCCTCCTCGGAATGTTATTTCTGAAACACCTTCTATTCGTGATAATTTTTCTATAATTTCATATTCTACAAAATCTCCTAAACTACCTAGATCTTGTACTTTAGATCCAGGTAATTTAATCATAGCCAATCTTGAAATTGGGCTATCATCTGAATTAGATGTACGAACAGTTGGCCGTTTTGCATCAAAAGGTAAACCGTCAATTGAGGAAACTTTACTTAAGAGCTGTACAAGAGCAATGTCCATATCTTGACCAACAGAATATGTTAAAGTTACTCTTGCAGATCCAAAACGACTATCTGATTCAACCGTTTCAACACCAGTAAGTGAACTAACAGCTAATTCAACCCTAGTAACAACTTCCCTTTCAACATCTTTAGGAGAAGCACCTGGCCATGAAACTCTTACCTGTAAAACTGGCTTGTCTATGTCAGGTGTCATTTGAATTGGTATTTTTTGTAAAGAGACAAAACCAAAAGCAATAATAAGAAAAACCATTGCAGCAACTGCTATAGGTTGTTTAATTGCAAATTTGATTAAATTATCCATATTTAATCACTAAATCTTAGATTATTTTTTTTTTCTTTTTATTTTAATTTCTTGGTTTGGTCTTAAATTTTCGTTTCCCTTCACCACTACTAGTTGGCCTTCTTCTAGACCTTTTAAAATCTCTATTTTATCTCCAACAGATACTCCGCTTTGAATGAATCTCTGTTTGGCCAAGCCTTTATCAAAAATATACACAATTTGTTTATTAGCTGATGGTATTAGTGCATCTTTTGGTATAAGCAACCTTGGCTTAATGTCTCCAAAAGGTATATACAAAGAAAATCTAGTACCAGAAGCATTAATATTTGTTGGCAAATCTTCATTCAAACTTATTCTAAGTTTCCTAGTTCCAGTTCTAACATTCTCTATGTTTACAATACCTCTCACTTTCCCAGAAAATTTAGCTCTTTGACTAAAAATATCGACTATTGAACCTATTTTAACTTCTGAAGCTATATCAGATCTTAAATCAGTTTCTATTTCTTTAAATTGAGTGTTCAGAATTGATGCTAAAATTTTACCTTTAGATGTTAATGCACCAACTTGTGCATCTATATTGACAATGTTTCCATCAATTGGTGATAAAATCTTAGAAAAACTTAGATTTTCTTTATTTTCACTAAGTAAAATTTCAAGCCTTTTAATATTATATTTTCTTTGAGCGATTTGTTGCTGGTTTTCAAGAAGCAAAATATTAATGCCATCTAAGTTATCTTGAGTAATAATATTTTGTTTTTTTAGATTTTTAGCATTTTGAACTTTAGAGAGCCTTAATGATAATTTTTTTTCCAAAATATCAAGTGTTTCCTTCTCATATTTCATTTCAGCAGAAATTTGCTCTATGTTTCTTAAAATATCTTTTGAATCAAGAGTAAATAAAACATCATTTTTCTTAACATTATCT
>ENA-OSEY01002640-OSEY01002640.1-marine-metagenome-genome-assembly--contig:-NODE-2640-length-11464-cov-2.559761_pt1 | contig 11464 bp, 11 predicted proteins | sample MGYA00248465_ERZ534230 | MGnify/ENA primary metagenome ERZ534230 (study PRJEB26409, sample SAMN06344110) | marine metagenome | isolation source: Sea water from surface | place: Atlantic Ocean:Southern... | reverse complement strand
CTGTCTAAAGTTACTGAAGACACTCTAAATTTACCAAAAATCAAATCAATGAAAGAAAATTTTGTTGTTAACGAGTTGAAAGACAAAACTGGCTCTTTGTCGGGAATTGATAAATCAACATTGCTTATTTTTATTTCCGGTGAAAATCTCTCATCTAATGACAAGTGAACACGACTCGCCTCGATAAGATAAGTCGAAGATATAGAATTGACCTCAGAAATAATTTTATCGGCAAACCTTTGAGGGATTTGCACCTCTCGGTCACGCAAAACTGCGACAAAAGCAATGATTACAACGGAGAGCAAAAGTAACAAGGATAAAACAAATGTTGCTGCCCAACGTAAAATAGAAGAGTCCGTATTGGATATTAAAAATTTTTTAAAAAAATTTCTCAATATTTGTAAATTCTCTTTTTAATATTCTTATCTGACCTACTATCATTATTAGTGCGTAATTACAGGATCAAAATATGTCAAATAAACCCTACACAGCTCCTAGTGTCATACTACCCAACGAAACTGGACAAATCGTAGATTTAAAAAACTATAGACCCAATCCAATTGTGTTATTTTTTTATCCCAGAGACAATACGTCAGGTTGCACAAGGGAAGCTAAAGACTTCACTGAAAATCTTAATCTCTTTGACAAAGCAAAGGTAAATATTTTTGGAATTTCAAAAGATAGCATTGAGAGCCACGAAAAGTTTATTAAAAAACAAAATCTAGCGATATCACTACTTTCCGACAAAAACGGTACTGTATGCGAGGATTTTGGGGTGTGGAAAGAAAAGTCTATGTACGGTAAAACTTACATGGGAATTGAAAGATCAACTTTTATAATTGATGGATCTGGGTTAGTTATCAAAGAATGGCGTAAAGTAAAAGTTCCTGGACACGTAAATGAAGTCTTGCAAGTAATTGAAAATTCTAAATAAAAATTCTTAAAATTTTAGACAAAAAGTAAAAATTTTGGCAAACAGAAACGTTTCAAAAATTAACCCGTTTCGAATAAAATTATTGCCTATTTATTGTGATATCGTTAACAGATTTATGTGATTTTCATTTGTCGACGGCATCATAGTGAACAATAAACATCAAAAAATAGGGTTTTTTGGGCGATCAGAACGCTTTTTTCAAAAAGTAATCCCACCGCGTCAGATTCTCATAAAAACAAATGGAACAACTCACTTCGTGAATTTGAAATCAAGCACCCAAGTGGGTGTTTCCTTTATCGTTTTTCTCATCGTGGCTTGGTCAATAATTTCTATAGCTATTGTAGCAATGGATAACCTTGGAGCTGGAAATTTTAGAGAGCAAGCTTTACGAGACCAAGAAAATTATCAATTACGGTTAATTTCTCTCGCAGAAGAACGGGACATTCAGTTAGGTTCTTCAAGGCTAGCCCAAGTTAAATTTGAGGAGGCCTTAAACCATATATTCTTCTTACAAGAAGAGCTCATGGAAGCCGAAATCGAACGTAAAGAACTCAATGCAGCTCTCACCCTTCTTAAAAACAAACTTGACGTCTCAAGAATTGAAGAGAAAAAAGCCAAGAATAACCTTGACCAATTGAAACAAGTAGCAAATTCAGAGGCTCCAAAAAATACTTCGCTGAACTTTTCGGTAGACATGGAAGCGGGTAAGGAATCTCTTCTTGCCAAAGTTTTAAGTGAAACTGCCAAACAACGCGATGCACTTGAAGACGAGGCAAATAACGCCCGTTTGAGCGTAAAAAATATCGAAAGAGAAATGAAGTTAGTTGAACAGCGAAATGAACAAATATTCCGCCTTATAGAGGAAGCTTTGTCAGTTTCAGTTGGTCCGTTGGATAAAATGTTTCGATCTGCCGGAGTAAATCCAGAAAGCGTGATAAAAACAATTAGGCAAGGATATAGAGGATACGGGGGCCATAATTTATCTTTTACAGATGAAGATGGCGAAACGGCTTTTGCTACATACGATGAAAATTTAGAGAAAGCCTCAAGAATTTTAATTAAACTGGATGAATTAAATCTTTATCGAATAGCGATAGAAAAATATCCATTTTACCATCCTATACAGACAGCTAGCCGCTTTACATCTGGATACGGACCCCGATGGGGAAGAATGCATAATGGTACGGATTTTGCTGCTCCCCATGGAACACCTATCCGCAGTACCGCGGATGGTGTCGTAACATATGTTGGGTGGCAAAGCGCTTATGGAAGATTGATAAAAATAAAACATGACTTTGGGATCGAAACACGCTATGCACATCTCTCAAAGTTTCGTGTTAAAAAAGGCCAAAGAGTTTCTCGAGGTCAACACATAGGTGATATGGGAAACACTGGACGGTCAACTGGCACTCACTTACACTATGAGATAAGAATAGGTGGAAAACCCATTAACCCAATGAAGTATATTAAGGCAGCACAAAATGTTTTCTAAGAGTAAAATAAATGAACCAGCACAAAAAGCCCCGGAAGTCTCTAAATCGGTAGAGCCTGAAAAAACAACCTCTGCGGTTCCCGTGGCAAAACCAAAACCTCCTGCTTCTATGCTATCACAAGATTTAAATATAGTAGGGAACATCAAGACTACAGGAGATATTCAAGTTGAGGGAACGGTTGAAGGCGATATCAAAGCTCACCTACTAACTATCGGAGAGACGGCAACCATCAAAGGCGAAGTTGTCGCAGACGATGTGGTTATCGACGGAAGAATTATAGGTCGCGTAAGAGGGCTAAAAGTCAGGCTGACATCTACAGCTCGGGTTGAAGGCGACATAATTCACAAAACGATTGCTATTGAGTCTGGTGCGCATTTTGAAGGGTCAGTCCAACGTCAAGACGACCCACTTGCAACAGGAGTTAAAGCAAAAACCGAATTTGTAAAAAAACAGGAAACAGAAGTTAAAAATTAACTGATACTTTTCGGTGGTATAGAGTACGTCAGGGCAGCCCGTGCTACGGGCTTGTCCGTACCCTCAGAGTAAACCTTGGCATCTGCCACAACTAAGCTTTTACCAAATTTCAGAATTTCACAATTTGCTATTAGATCAGTTTCACCTGATGGTTTTCGCATAAAATCAATAGAACAGTTTGTTGTTACCGCTAAAGCTTCTTTACCAAGATTAGCTAAGATAACCATATAGGCAGTACAATCTACAAGAGAAAATATAGATGGGCCGGACACTGTATTGCCTGGTCTTAAATGTTTAAAATTAACGTTTAATTTTACTCTGCAACCGTGTTCTGAAATTTCAAGTATCTCAAAATCATCTTTAATCTGTGGAAATATTTCCTCGACATATTCGCTTAGCTCTTGAATAGTAAAAAGTAACGACATTCTTTCAACTCTAGCTTTAATGTTGTAAGGTTAAAGATATTTTTGGGGAGAGCAAGATGGCTATTTTAGAACGTAACGACAAAAACTCTGTTGCTTATATCCTATTAAATTCACCAGAAACGTTAAATTCCTTGTCGGATGAAATGCTTGCGGCGCTCACAAGCGAATTTGAAAATTTAAGAAATGACACGCAGATTAGAGCCGTGGTGCTTTCAGGTGCAGGCAAAGCTTTTTGTGCTGGGCATAATCTCAAAGAAATGACGCAGGGGCGTAATTTCGAAGACGGCGGCAAAGCTTACTTTTTAGATTTGTTTAAACGATGCGCAAAAATGATGATGCTCATTCAAAAACTGCCTCAACCGGTAATTGCTAAGGTTCATGGGATAGCGACTGCTGCCGGATGCCAGTTAGTTGCTACTTGTGATTTGGCAGTTGCTGAAGCATCAACAAAATTTGGTGTGAATGGCGTTAATATTGGGCTTTTTTGCTCTACTCCAATGGTTGCTCTATCTCGAAATATATCGAGAAAGCAAGCGTTTGAGATGTTGACAACTGGAGAATTTATTACTGCAGATCAAGCAAAAACACTTGGGTTGGTAAACAGAGTAGCTAGCATAGATAAATTTGAAGCAGAGACGGAAGACCTAGCCGAAAAAATTGCTTCAAAATTAGGAGCAGCCGTCAAAATTGGAAAAGAAGCTTTTTACAAGCAATTGGAGATGCCAATAATCGAAGCCTATGAGTATACCGGACAAGTAATGGCAGAAAACATGATGTTGCGGCAAACTGAAAAAGGAATTGACGCATTTTTAAACAAACTTGAACCAGCTTGGGAACAGGACTGATAAAGAATTATTTAAAGACCTAAAAGGGCCCGAACATCACTAGCTTTAAAGCCTTCCTGTCTATATTTACATATCGATTTTGAGTCATGTCTTTTTGCTAATCGTCTACCATGTTCATCACAAATTAATTTATGATGGTAGTAAAACGGTTTTTGAAAACCAAGATACGAATTTAAAACTGTATGTATTTTTGTAGCATCAAATAAATCTAATCCTCGAACAACATGAGTTATTTTTTGTTCAGAATCGTCGATAACGCACGCCAAGTGATATGCGGGATATCCCCTACGCCATAATACAACATCGCCAACTGTTTTAGAAAATTCCTCGGAAGAAAATAAAATTTCTCCTTTTCTTTGACCTAATTCACTAAAAGAGAACGATTTATTTTCACTCAAATTAATATGCATTCGAAGAACATTCTCAAAATTTAATTTGGATGGAAACATATTTCCTCTACAAGTACCTGGATAGATAATGCCATCCGGACCCGACAATTTTTCGTTTTCATGAGGCGCGGTCAAAGCATTTTTTATGTCTCTGCGGCTACAATTACATTCAAAAAGGCCTAACTCTTTTCTGCATTTAATTAAAATATTTTGATATCTGTCAATCTGTTCTGACTGGCGAACTACTGGCTCATCCCAGGACAAACCTAACCAATCAAGATCATCAAAAATTTTATTTTCCCATTTCTTTTTTGAGCGCGACTGATCCAAATCCTCTATTCTTAAATAAAACTTTCCTCCTTTTCTACGCGCCATATCGTGAGAAATAATAGCGGAATAAGCATGGCCTAGATGTAAAGGTCCAGTGGGAGAAGGTGCAAAACGGGTTATAAAGGTCAAAGTTTCTTAAGAATATAAATGTTGGACTTTAAATTAGCTTTGGGAAGATGGTTCCCATAACTTTTATGTAGTATAGTTGCATGCCCACTGCTGAGATATTTCTCTACTTTTTTCTCATAATTTGGATCATTGAGCGTATGATCATTAAATGAAAAAGCAAACAAACCGTTTTGTGGCAATGAAGCAAATAGGCTATCAAAAACTGGAAGCGGTGCAGCCCCAGCCCCTATTACACCAATAGCTGTTATGATTTTATACTGATTAGGATGAATTGGGATTTCAGTAAAAGGATCAAATACTCTTAGATTTTTATAAATAGATTTTTTTTCTGCAAGACTTACCATTTCTTGTGAAACATCTAGACCATCAATATTCTCAAATCCAACCGCCTGAAGCGCAGAACCAGACAAACCTGTTCCACATCCATAATCCAGAATAAACTCGGATTGATCAGTGACAAGGTCTATCAAAGCGTTAGCAACCCTTTCCGGGGTCACATATCCATTTTTTTGGACTTCTTTATCATAAGTCGCAGCCCAGGAGGCATATAATTCTCTACTATCGTTAGTGCCACCATCATAAACGTCTTTTAAATAACTCTTTGCCATAAAATATACCTTAAAGCATTAAATTTAATTGCGTCCATCAAAATAAGACAACCAGTTAGACCAGGAACTCTTTGCACGTTGAGTATAGGCTCTATAGCGCTCAACTCTGCCTTTTCGGCCGCCCTTAACGCCATCAATTGTTGGAAATAGGCCAAAATTTACATTCATTGGCTGGAATGTTTTGGCGTTAGCTCCACCGGTTATATGATTTACGAGAGATCCGATTGCTGTATCCGTCGGAACATCAGGAATATCTTTGTCAAGAATTTCTAAGGCTGCCAATCGACCAGAAAGCAATCCAATTGAAGCACTTTCGACATATCCTTCAACTCCAGTAATTTGACCAGCAAAGCGAATATTTGGCCTCGGTTTAAAGCGCAATTGTTGATCCAACAATGACGGAGAATTTATAAAAGAGTTTCTATGTATTCCTCCCAGTCTAGCAAATTTAGCTTCTTCCAAACCTGGAATCATTCTTAAAATTTCTTTTTGAGCCCCATATTTCATTTTGGTTTGAAATCCAACGATATTGTAGAGTGTACCTAGGGCATTATCACGACGAAGCTGAACAACCGCATAAGGTTGTTCTTCTGAATGAGGATTAGTCAAGCCAACAGGCTTCATGGGGCCGAATCTGAGTGTTTCCAATCCTCTTTCGGCCATTACCTCTATAGGAAGGCAACCATCAAAATAGGTTGCAGTCTCACCTTCCTTAAATTCCGTTTTATCAGCAGCCAAAAGTGCACCAATAAATTTGTTATATTGTTCTTTGGACATGGGGCAATTTAAGTACGCTGTTCTCTCTTCTTCTGTTTCACCTTTATCATATCTCGATTGCATCCAAGCCTTTGACATGTCTATCGTGTCAAAATAAATAATTGGGGCGATTGCATCAAAAAACGCCAAAGCATCAATTCCACTCAATTCGGCAATAGATTTAGCTAACTTTGAAGAAGTCAGCGGACCTGTGGCTACGATCCATCGTCCCCCCGTTGGAAGTTTTGTGATTTCTTCATTCGAGATCTTTATATTTGGATGACTATTTATTTTCCTAGTAATGGAGTCAGCAAATTCCACTCTATCAACGGCAAGGGCCCCTCCCGCCGGCAATTTATTTTGATAAGCCGTGGTAATGATCAGTCCATTTGCAAGCATCATCTCCCAGTGCAAAAGACCAACTGCATTTTGCTCATGATCATCAGAGCGAAAAGAATTAGAGCAAACCATTTCGCCAAGCTTTTCAGTTTGATGAGCAAAAGTTTTAACTTTTGGCCGCATTTCATATAAAGTAACATCTACGCCCATGTTAGCCGCTTGCCATGCTGCTTCGCATCCGGCCATTCCACCGCCAATAATGTTCAGAGATTTGTCCATTTTAATCGATCGGAGCCATTATTTCCAATTCTGATCCATCAACAACACTTGTGAAAAAACAACTTTTTCTTAGTGTATGGCATGCAGCTCCCTTTTGTTTAACAAGTACAAGCAATGCATCGCGATCACAATCAAATCTCAACTCAACTAAATCTTGCGTATTTCCAGAAGTTTCTCCTTTTACCCAAAATTCACTGCGAGAGCGTGACCAATATGTAACTTTACCTGTTTCAAGTGTCCTCTCAATTGCCTCTTTATTCATCCAAGCAAGCATTAATACTTCAAGAGTGCTTTCATCTTGCGCAATTACAGGTAAAAGGCCTGATTCATTATATCTGAGTGTACTCGGCTCAAAGTTAATCATTTTAAATAATCCATTTGCAACTGGTGCTAGTTAACCTATTTATTGATTATAAACAAAAAGGAAAAGAGCATGTCGTCTGAAACTGACCTAATCAAATTGTATTCAGGCAAAATTCTCAAAATGGCAGCGGAACCTATCCACCGAGAACGTTTATCCGAACCCGATGCATCTGCAACAAAAAGGTCTCCACTGTGCGGATCTGCAGTTACAGTCGATATTAATGTTGAAAGTGGAGTTATCACACATTACGGCCAAGACGTTAGAGCCTGTGCACTCGGACAAGCCTCTTCAACGATAATAGGAAAGTCTATTATTGGTCGTTCAATCACAGAAGTAAGCAAGGCATATCAAGAGTTAAGCGAAATGCTAAAAAATAACGGTCCTACTCCCACCGAACCCTTTGATGAATTGTATATTCTACAACCTGCATCAGATTATAAAAACAGACATGCTTCTATTCTTCTGCCAATTGAAGCGACTTTAGCTGCGTTCCAGAAAATTGAAGACTAAAAATAATTAATTGAAAACAATACTTGCTCATATTTTTTATAACAGTATCGGAATATGTAGAGCAGTTGCAAAAATTATAAATAAAGAAACACAGCCGATCATATCAAGTAAAATGGCTTCTTTTTGTTTTGAAAATACGTTTTTTATCTGAGCTAACATTAAACCAACCTCATTAATTAATTATCTTTGTTTTCTTTTTGTTCTCATTTTTTTCGCCGTATGTCAACCTGTAATAAGAACAAAAAGAGAATAAATTGATTTAACCGACAGTAATTAGCTGAATAGACTTATCTTGATCCATTAACCAAAGGAGATTTCTCGCAGCTTTACCTTGAGGCGTTTCAAGGTTTGGATCTTTAGCAAGTAAATATCTCGCTTGTTGATGTGCTGTTTCCATTAGCATTTCAATAATGTCAATGTTAGCCATTCTAAACCTTGGCAAACCAGATTGAGCTGTTCCAATAGCGTCACCGGAGCCTCTCAAATTTAAATCCACTTCTGAGATCTTAAAGCCGTCTTCGGTCTCTCTCAAAATAGACAGGCGCTTTCTACTAGATATATTTAATGGCTCCTTATATAACAGTAAACAAGTTGATTGATTACTTCCGCGCCCTACCCGCCCGCGCAATTGGTGCAGCTGCGCCAAACCAAATTTTTCAGCATTTTCGACTACCATAATATTTGCCGAAGGCACATTTACCCCAACTTCTATTACAGTTGTTGCGACGAGGAGCTTAGTATTTCCAGAAACAAATCGATCCATAATTTTATCTTTGGTCTCTGAAGACATTTTTCCGTGAACTAACTCCACTACTCCCTCACCCAATTTGGCTCGAAGCTGCTCAAATCTACGCTCAGCAGCAGTATAGTGTAAGACCTCACTTTCTTCGATAAGTGGACAAACCCAATAGGCCTGGGCTCCTTTCTCAATTGTTTTTTTCAATTTATCAACAACCTCATCTATGCGCACATCTGAGATGAGCGCAGTATTAATTGGCTTTCTGCCGGGAGGTTTCTGCTTAATTATACTTATGTCCATATCGCCATACTGGGCTAATGCTAAAGATCGAGGGATTGGAGTCGCAGTCATGATCAAAAGATCAACAACACTGCCCTTTTTGCCTAATTCAAGTCTTTGATTAACACCAAACCTATGCTGCTCATCCACAACCGCAAATCGTAGATCCTGAAAAACAACATCCGCTTGGAAAAGCGCATGAGTCCCTACAATAACATCGGTTCTACCTTCTTTTATATCGGCGAGTTTATTTCTTCTTGAATTGCCTTTATCCCTACCTGTCAATAAACTTAAACTTATTCCAGCCTTCTCGGCCAGAGGTAACAATGTTTCAAAGTGTTGCCGAGCCAATATTTCAGTAGGCGCCATTATTGCGCCTTGGCCTCCTGCCTCAACTGCAGCAATTAAACCTATAAATGCAACTATAGTTTTGCCGGAGCCAACATCGCCTTGAAGAAGACGGTTCATCCTTTCAGGCTTTTTTAAATCGTCCAGAATATCCCTAATAGAAAGTTTCTGATCTTCGGTAAATTTGAACGGGAGATTATTTAATACTTTAGTTTGAAAAATACCCGTAGAAATATTAGCTCTTCCCTTTGATCGCTTGATTTTATTTCTCGCAATTGAAAGGGATAACTGGTGTGAAAATAATTCGTCAAAAGCTAGTCGCAGCCTTGCCGGGTTAGTATTTGAAGCGCCATCGGCAGATACAGGACAATGAGCGCTCTTCAAAGCATCCTGCCAAGACGGCCAACCTTTTATTTTTAATAATTCGTGATCAATCCACTCACCAAGTTTGGGCAATTTTTCCAACAAGGCATTAACCGTACCAAACATTAGCTTTTGACTAACACCAGAAGTAAGAGGATATACGGGTTCATATCGAACAATCGCCTTTTCTTCATTAATTTTCTTAACATGATGAGGGTGCACAATTTGTGGAATGTTGTCGTAGAATTCGAGCTTTCCAGAAATGATTCTATGTTCCCCAACAGGCAAAAGGCTTTCAAGATATTCTTTTCTTGCATTAAAAAAAACAAGTTGAAAACTAACCTCCGTGTCTTGAACAGTAACCCTATGTGCCGAGGCACGTGATCGCCCAATTTTATGGGCTTTGACCAATACTTCAACTGTAACTATCTTTGATGCGGGAACTCCACGAATGCTGCTCACAGGGAGACGATCTAAAACTGAAAACGGTAAATTAAAAAGAAAATCGCGCGGTTTTTCTATCGAAAGATTTTTTAAATTAATGACAGTCTTAGGCCCTATACCTGATAAGTTGTTTAAATCACCAAATAGATGAAATAATTCGCTAGGACGCATTCCCATTATTTTCCAATCAAACTAAGCCATTCAGCTTCATTTAAAGTTTTAACCCCAAGTGCTTCTGCTCTTTTAATTTTTGATCCCGCCCCTGGCCCCGCTACTACTAAATCTGTTTTGGCTGAAACAGACCCGGATACCTTTGCACCCAAGTTTTCAGCTAAAGATTTAGCCTCCGATCGGCTCATTTGTTCCAGCGTTCCGGTAAAAACCAAGGTTTTTCCTGAAAGAAAATTATTTTCACTATCCGGAAGAATTTCATCCAATATATTCAAGTGCCTTGCCAATTTTTCGATACTTTCTCTTTCTTTTCCCATTTCAAAAGCAGAAAGCAGCGAGTTTACAACAGTTGTTCCTATTCCATCAATCGCCAGCAGATCAAAATACTCTTGGCTTTCTCTATTCTGAGCACATGAAATAGACGAGATAAATTTTGACCAGTTTATAAAATGACGAGCCAAAAGTTTTGAAACATTTTCACCTATATGACGGATTCCCAAGGAAAATATAAAACGGCTAAACTCAATGGATTTTTTCTTTTCAATTGCATCAAAAAGATTTGAAGCGCTTTTTTCGCCAAAACCGTGCCGATCTCTTAATTTTGTAAGGTTATTTTGGTCTCGAAACTTTAAGGTAAAAATATCAGCCGGTTCTTTGATTGGCAAAGCCTCGTCAGCAAAAAACATCTCTATTTGTCTAGCTCCAAGACCCTCAATATCAAAAGCCTTACGAGATACAAAATACTTTAATTTTTCAATTGCTTGTGCTTGACAATTAATTCCCGCGATACACCGAATGACTGCGTCACCTTCATCTCGAACCACTTCTGAACCACATTCTGGACAAATTGAGGGAAAACGATAAGCTGTGCTACCTTTGGGCCTTCTTGTCAGATCTACGTCCGAAATTTTCGGAATGACGTCGCCTGCTCTATATACCTCCACCCAATCGTTTATTCGAATGTCTTTTCCCGATCTGATTTTCCCACCAGAATTATCACGTCCCGCTATATAATCTTGATTGTGTAAGGTGGCGTTTGACACAACCACACCACCGATTGTTACGGGATTGAGCCGCGCAACAGGGCTCAATGCTCCAGTCCTCCCAACTTGAATATCGATAGCTAGTAACTTGGTCCAGGAATATTCAGCTGGGAATTTATGAGCAATAGCCCAGCGGGGTGTTGTTGAACGATAACCTAGCCGAGATTGAAGGTCTATTGAATCAACTTTGTAAACAATGCCA
>ENA-OSEY01002639-OSEY01002639.1-marine-metagenome-genome-assembly--contig:-NODE-2639-length-11465-cov-3.408588_pt1 | contig 11465 bp, 16 predicted proteins | sample MGYA00248465_ERZ534230 | MGnify/ENA primary metagenome ERZ534230 (study PRJEB26409, sample SAMN06344110) | marine metagenome | isolation source: Sea water from surface | place: Atlantic Ocean:Southern... | reverse complement strand
CATAAAATACTTTAAAGGGTAACGCAAATTTAACAATAAATTATTATTTGAGCTATTCAAATTTTAATAGCTCTTCTCTCGTCCAAAATTTAAAATTAAACCCACCATAATAAAGCACGAAATTAAAAATGAGCCCCCATACGAAATAAAAGGTAATGGCAAGCCTTTTACTGGCATCATACCAGAAACCATTGCGCAGTTAACAAAAATATGGGATAAAAATATTGATGATATACCGATCAAGATTAAACCTGAAAACTTATCCGAAGCATTTAATGACAAGCTTAGAACTCGATACATGAAAATACTAAACAAGAAAATCATAACAAACAAAGCTACAAAACCAAGCTCTTCGCCGATAACGCTAACAATAAAATCTGATTCTTGGACAGGCAGAAATTTAAGTTGGGTTTGTGTACCCTCACCCCATCCTTTCCCCCATAAACCTCCAGAACCAAGTGCGGTTTTACTTTGTATTATCTGATAACCTGCGCCAAGCGGATCTAGCTCAGGATTTATAAATGTTAAAACCCTATTTTTTTGATAGTCTCTCAAAGAATTCCACACTAAAGGGAATATCAAGCCTAAGAAAATGTTAATAAAAAAAATAGTTATTCCATACCAACCGTGTTTCCTTATTACAAAAATCACTAAGGCCATTATGGCTATCCAGATGGTAAATATAATAACATTTGATGCTGATAATATGCTTAAAAATGGAGCAATAATTAAAAATAGGTGATAAGGCTTAGCGCCTGCCCAATAAAGCATAGGAATTGCAGGTGATAGCAAAACAGAAGCAGTTCCCAGGTCAGGTTGATTGAAAACTATTATTGATGGTATTAATAGCAGTGGCAATGAATAAATAATTGTAGAAAAATTAGTTATATGCTTATCTCTATCTGATAAAAATCTTGCTAAAGCAATAATTGCAATCCACTTTACAGCTTCAGAAGGCTGAATATTGAAGGGCAAACCCAAATCAATCCATCTATATGTTCCCTGGACTTTATTTCCAAGAAAGGGAAGTGAAACAAAGGCTATTGAAATAATGTAGATGTAATATATTCTTTCGTGAATGAATTTCTTTGACAAAAGCAAACTGCTAAACATCAATATTGTAGAGGGTATTAAAAAAATAAGCTGTTTTTTAAAAGCACCAGATGAGCTTTGAGAGTCAATAACACTAATACTGTTCAGTGATATCAAGCCAATCAAAATCAAGGAAAAAACAATCCACAAAATTCCAAGCGGAGATGATTTGATTTTAGCAAGATAAAAATCTATCATTCAGCTTTTTTCTGTATTTTTATTGTTTAAAAAACGAAAAATTTCCCTTGCGAATGGAGATGCTATTTTACCACCACTTCCACCGTTTTCAATAAGGACAACTACAGAATTTTTTCGATTTAAATTATCTGAATAGCCAATAAACCAAGCATGAGGTTCGCCATGAGGGTTTTCAGCTGTACCGGTTTTACCATAAATTGAAAGGTTTGAAATTTTTGGATCTGATAACCTTCCTGTGCCATTTTGATCTACAATTACATTTTTCATGTAATAATTTATTTTTTTCCATGTTGATTGACTTATCAGGGTTGAAATAGCGGATCCACCCTCATTTTTTACGATATAAATAGGATTATAATTTCCAGAGGTTGCTATTGTATTGACATAAGCAATCATTTGTATCGGTGTAACAAGAACCTCACCTTGACCAATAGATATATTTAATAATGCACCAGTCGACCAACCATCTGTTCCATAGAGCTTATTCATATAAGCTCTATCTGGAACTCTTCCTTTCATTTCATTAGGAAGATCTATCCCAGTTGGAAGTCCATGAAAAAGGTCTTTTGATCTTTTAGCTAAATTGTCTAATCTTATTTTTTGCACTGCTTCATAAAAAAAAATATTGCAAGACATAGTTATGGCATCATTTAAGTTTACGTACCCATGACTTCCAGTGCACTTATGTGTGCTTTCAAAAAATTCATATTCACCATTGCAAAGAACTTGCCAATTCTCATCAATCAAATTTCTCTCTAAAAGCTCTATAGCTACAACCATTTTAAAAATAGATCCTGGGGGATAAGTGCCATTTATAGCTCTATTTAATAATGGTCGGTCTGCATTTTCTATTAAGGATTTCCAATCCTTATTAGAAACAAATCCCCTAAAAAGTGATGGGTCATAATCTGGAGAGCTAATCATAGCTAAAATCTCTCCACTTTCTGGATTTGAAACGATAACCACACCTTTCAATCCATCCAATTTATTCTCAATGAATTTCTGTAGATCTAAATCTATCATTTAATTTTCTATTATCTTTAACATTTTTTAATTCAGTTTGAACAAATGCACCGCCTTTACCAGGTTTTACATGATTTAATTTAACAACAGTCCATAATTCATTATTGTGGGATATTAAATTCCCAATTTTTAGAGAATTAGCATTGATTTTCATTACTTACCTTTATAAATATCAATAATCTGAGATAGAAGGACTAAAGCTTCTTTTTTTGGTCTCTGAAAAGAATTTCGGCCAATAATTGATCCAAAACCACCACCATTATAAATTTCTCTTATTTCATTCAATAAACCTTCTGTGTTTTTAGCTGAACCACCTGAAAAAATTACTATTCTCTTTCCTTGAAAACAAGATTCAACGACATTTTTAATTCTATCTCTCAGAGTTGAGATAGGTATTTTATTATCAACATATACTTTTTTTGCATTTGTATCTTCAAGAAATTCTGTTGGAGGTTTAACTTTTATAATATGTGCTCCAATTAATGCAGCCATATGAGCAGCATAAGAAACAATGTCAACAGCAGTCTCACCTTCTTTACTAATATTTCCTCCTCTTGGATAACTCCATACAACTACAGCTAACCCATGGCTTTTAGCCTCAGCAGCTAATTCTTGAATTTCTGATATCATGTTAAGAGAATCATCAGACCCAGGGTAAATAGTAAAACCTATGGCAGAACAACCAAGTCTGATTGCCTCAGAAATTGAACCAGTTATAGCTTGTGTTGGTGCATCACTATTTCTACTCAGAGAATTAGAACTATTAATCTTTAAAATTAAAGGTATTTGTCCAGCATATGAGCTAGCACATGTCTCTATAAGACCTAATGGAGCAGCAAAAGCAGATAAACCAGCATCTATAGCCAAATTAAAATGATATTCTGGATCATAAGCTTCAGGGTTTACAGCAAAAGATCTTGCTGGTCCATGTTCAAAACCTTGGTCAACTGGTAGAATAATTAATCTACCTGTGCCACCTAGTTTTCCATGCATTAAAATCCTTGCTAAATTAGCTCTTACACCTGGGTTATCTGACTTATAATTATTTAGAATATTAATTACTTTTCTGGTCAATCTCATAATCACTCCACTTGTAATGATGATAATAGAATTATAAAAAAAAATAATAATTATCAATCAATTTATTTAAAGTTTTTATCTTTAGAATTTTATAGTAGTATAATGTATAATTTTAATGAAAGTAAAAAATTGGAAAATAATAATAACATTGTTGAAAGATTTGAAAAAGTAAAATTAGAAATTGATCAGTCAATTAAAAATTTTGAAGTAAAAATTGCAGAAATGATCTCTAACAAAAAACTTAATGATGAACAAAAGCATGATATTCAAAAATTAGGAACTATCATTAAACAAGTTGATGATAATTTAGTAAATCTTAAAGATATGTTAAAATAAATGACTGATCAAACTATAGTTAAAATTGAAGTTAATAGTAAATTTTATCCAATTTCATGCAAAATTGGTGAAGAGGACAGAGTTATAGCTTCTGGAAAACTTTTATCTGAAATTATAAGCACATTAGATGATAAAGAAAATAAAATTTCTGAGAGTAAAATTTTACTCATGGCAGCACTAATTTTAGCTGACAAAAATCTTCGTAATACTCATCCAACTAGCGAAACCATTGCACAAGAAGAGCCTGATTTACATGAGGTGGTTTTATGGTTAGAAAAACTAAATTTAAAATTTAAGAATATTGAAAGATTAATTAACAACAGTTAAAGTATATGTGGTGGCTAGAAACTATCGTTAGGTGCTTTAACCCTGGGGCCATAAATTCTCTAAAGGGAACTGCCTCTGATTTGATTTTGGTCAAGTTATGTGGTGCCCACCTGTACAACAGGCAACAGAGGATAATTTGCCAACGTTTTTTTTGGCTACCGTAAATAATTTATGTTATCAAAATTTGCTCTTAGAAAAAAATGTTTAGAAAAACGCGAAATATTTTTTAAAAAGAAAGGTAGTGAATGCCTAAAATTAAAAGATATTGAAATAATAATTTTAGAAATTAAATCTAAACTTAAAATTTCATCAATAGGTATATATTACCCAATAAAGTCAGAAATTTCTCCATTAAAACTAACTGAAATTTGTAAGAATTTGTCCATTAGAATTTGTTTACCTGTAATTTGTAAAAACTCAAATGAATTAATATTTTCTAAATTTGATAACGAAATGAATATAAAAAAAAATAAATATGGAATTATTGAACCAAATAAAATTAGCCAAATCATTCCAGACATTATCTTTGTTCCAATGGTTGGATTTGATAAAAATTTAAATCGTTTAGGTTATGGAAAAGGTTATTACGATAGAACCATATCAAAATTAAGAAAATTAAAAAAAATATTTGTTATTGGCTTGGCTTATGATAATCAGATGGTACAGAATATTCCTGCAGAAAATCATGATGAAAAGATGGATATCATTCTAACAGATAAAAAAATTTATAGGTAAGAAGTTTGTAAAAATGAAAACATTGTTTATTGGTGATATAGTTGGAAGAAAAGCTAGAAATTTTGCTATTGAAAAAATTAAAGAATTTAAAGAAGGTAAATATTTTGATCTAATTATTGTTAACGTTGAAAATTCTGCTGGAGGGTTTGGAGTTACTCCAGAGATATGTGACCAATTTTTATTAAATGGTGCAGATGTTTTAACTTCTGGAAATCATATATGGGATAAAAAAGAAATTATTTCATACATTAATGAAACTAATAAGTTACTAAGACCAATGAATATGGTTGAAGGAACCCCTGGACTTGGTATTACAATAATAGATACATCATTTGGAAAAATAGGTGTTGCAAATGTAATGACAAATCTATTTATGCCTAAATCAAATCCTGTTTTTGAGTGTTTAAATAATATAAGGCTTAAATTTAACTCTAATGAAAATCTTTGTTTTTCTCTTGTAGATGTTCATGGAGAAGCAACTTCAGAAAAGTTAGCAATTGGTCATTTATTAGATGGTCATGTATCAGCAGTTGTAGGTACTCATACTCATATCCCAACTAGTGATTATAGAGTGTTAGAAAATGGAACAGCATATATAACAGATGTTGGTATGAGTGGAGATTATAATTCAGTTATAGGAATGGAAAAAAAAGCAGCTATATCAAGGTTTCAATATCCAAACAACAAACAGCCTAGATTGACTGTTGCAGATGGCCCTCCTACGTTATGTGGCGTTGTAATCAATACAAAAAAAAATGGATTGGCTGAATCTATCAAACCTATTAGAATAGGTGGAGTAATTGATAACATAGGAATATAACAAATACTAATGGCAGGACATTCTAAATTCAAAAATATAATGCACCGAAAAGGTGCTCAAGACGCAAGACGAGCAAAAAAATTTGCTCGATTAATAAAAGAGCTTCAAGTTGCTGCTAGATCAAGTACGGACCCTGAAAGTAATCCAAGGTTAAGGACAGCTTTATCAGCTTGCAAGTCAGCAAATATGCCAAAAGATAATATTCAAAGAGTCCTAAATAAAGCCAATTCTGGCGAACAAGATAATTTAGAAGATATCAGGTATGAAGGTTATGGCCCAGGAGGGGCTGCAATTATTGTAGAGGCATTGACAGATAATCGAAATAGGACTGCTTCTGAAGTTAGATCATCATTTACAAAATATAATGGTAATTTAGGTGAAAGTGGTTCTGTGAGTTATTTATTTAAAAATCTTGGTTTAATAATATATGAAAAAAATGAAAAGTTTGACGTTGAAGAAGTTTTAGATTTTGCTATCGAAAATGGAGCTATTGACGTGGATTTTGAAGAAAATAAAATTGAAATTTTATCTTCTATACCAGATTTTAACGATCTTCGTGATAAACTAGAGGTTAAATATGGGTTGCCAGAACAATCTGAGATATCATGGATTCCTGAAAATTATATAAATCTTGATGAAGAAAAAAGTTTATCAATGTTAAAGTTCTTAGAAGCATTAGACAATTGTGAAGATGTACAAAATGTTTTTGGGAATTTTAATTTAGATCCAAAAGCTTCAGAGAAGTTTAATTGAAGATTTTAGGTATAGATCCCGGTTTAAGAAAAACGGGTTGGGGAGTAGTTGTTTGGAAAAATAATTCTTTTAGTTATCTAAATGATGGCTTTTTTTTTCAAAATGATGAACTTGAATTAGGTCAAAAGCTCCTTAGAATATTTGATCGCTTAAGTTTGTTAATTAAAGAAACAAAACCTGACTTGATAGGAATAGAACAAACATTTGTAGGTTCAGGTAATGTTTCTAGTTTAAAACTTGGAATGGCAAGAGGTATATGTATTTTAACTGCTGCAAAACTAGGTATCAAAATTCTTGAAATTCAGCCTAAACTGGTAAAAAAAAATATCACTGGTTCAGGGGTTGCTACAAAAGACCAAGTGAACCTAATGGTTAAAAATATTTTAAATATAGTTCCTAAAAATGAAGATAGTTCTGATGCTCTAGCCGTGGCAATGTCAATACAATCAAAATCTATTGGAAAACTTGATAATGGTGAGTATTCTAGTAAATTAGATCAAGCAATTGCAAATGCTCTTGAAAAAGAAAAAGTAAATATGCAGAAATGATAGCAACATTAACTGGAAAACTAAAAATAAAGTTAAATAATCAAATTGTTATTGATGTTAATGGTGTTGGATATTGTTTGCAGGTATCTAAAAACACGCTGGATAATATTGGAGAAGTTGATGAAACAGTAATTTTAAATACTGACCTTCAAGTTCGAGATGATAGTATTTTACTATATGGGTTCAAATTTCAAAGTGAATTAAACATGTTTAAACTTTTACAATCTATTCAAGGTATTGGACCTCGTGCAGCTTTAGCAGTTTTATCTGCATTAACTGTTGAGCAAATAATAATTGCAATAAAATCTTCTGATAAGTCCGCTTTTCAGAAAGCAGATGGTATTGGTCAGAGAGTTGCAACAAGAATTGTGTCTGAACTACAAGAAAAAATTGATCAATTTTCTTTAACAAATAGTAATATTAAATTTAAAGACACAGTTGTAACGTCTGATGGAGCAGAACTTAATAAAAATATAATAGATGATGCTATTTCTGCAATAGTAAATTTAGGCTATTCCAAAAGTGATGTTTTTTTAGTAGTAAACTCAATATGTAATGAAATTGATAATGATGAAAAACTTTCAATAGAAAAAATAATTCCATTAGCATTAAAAAAGTTGTCAAAATAAAAAAATGAATGAAGAAAATATATCTAATGAAGATCTAGAAGCTAGTTCGAATAATACGTTTGACTTGGCATTAAGACCAAAAAAATTGGATGATTTCATTGGGCAGAAAAAAGTTCAAGGAAATTTATCTACATTTATTAAAGCTGCATCAGAGAGAGATGAACCTATGGATCATATATTACTGCATGGTCCACCAGGGTTAGGAAAAACAACTTTAGCACATATTGTTTCATCAGAATTGAATGTTAATATAAGGACAACATCTGGACCAATATTAAATAAGACTGGAGATTTAGCAGCTATTCTTACAAACCTTCAGCCAAAAGATGTTCTATTTATAGATGAAATTCATAGGTTATCGAGTGTAATTGAAGAATACTTATATTCAGCCATGGAGGATTTTCAAATTGATTTGATCATAGGTGAAGGCCCAGGAGCAAGGTCAATAAGAATTGATGTTCCTCCTTTTACTTTAGTTGGTGCGACCACAAGAGCTGGATTATTAACAACGCCTTTACGAGATAGATTTGGTATTCAAATCCGGATGGAGTTTTATAATAATAATGATTTAAAAAATATTTTAAAGAAATCATCTGTAAAAATGAAGCTTGAATTAACTGATGATGCCGCATTATCAATAGCCGAAAGATCGAGAGGAACTCCTAGAGTTGCAGGTAGATTATTAAGACGTATAAGAGATATATGTTTTGTAAAAAAATACGAAAAAATTGATAAAAACTTTGCAATCGAAGCACTTGAGCAGTTAGATGTTGATCAATTTGGATTAGATGCACTTGATAGAAAATATATGCAAATCATTGTAGAAAAATACCAAGGTGGGCCAGTTGGTTTAGAAACTATTGCTGCAGTGTTGTCAGAGCAAAAAGATTTAATAGAAGAGGTTATAGAACCATTTCTTTTACAAAAAGGGTTCATTGAAAGATCTAAAAGAGGAAGAATTGTAACCAAAATTGGCTGGCAACATTTAGGGTTAGAACCAACTAAATCGTACGATGATCAAATTAACTTTCTTGAAAAATAATAATTAGTTGATGGAAAATTTGTTTAAATCTGAAATTAATAATTTGATTAATGGAGAAATAATTAATAAAACTCATCACTACATTACAAGAATATTTTATGAAGATACTGATGCAGGTGGTATAGTTTATCATGCCAATTATTTGAAATATTTTGAAAGAGCAAGGACATCTCTTTTAAATTTAATTAATATTGATCAAAAACAATTACTTGAAAAAAAAAAATTAGGATTTGTTGTAAGAGATATTAATTTAAGAATAAATAAATCATTTCAACTCAATCAAATTTTACTAGTAAAAACTTGCCTTAAATCTGCCAAAAAGTCTTGTATAGTCCTCAAACATGAAGCTTATGAACTAATTTTAGGTACTATTAGTGAAAATCCAAATGTGTCATGTGAAATTCAAATTGTCATGATTAATAATAAAAACAAAGTAAAAGATATTAGTAAAATTTTACATCATCCTTTTTTTAAACTTATATGAGGTAATATATGAGCGACCCAAAATTAAATACACCTTCTTCATCAGAAATGCAGATAGACAATTTGCAATCAAATGATTTTTCACTTTTAGAACTTTTTTTCAAAGCAGATGCAGTGGTCATGCTAGTAATGTTATCTTTAATTTTTTTATCAATATGGTGTTGGGCGATAATATTTAACAAATACTTTAAATTTAAGAATGAAATAAAAACAAGAGATAATTTTGAGCAATATTTTTCAACATCAGAGATTGATCATTCTGCTCTTGAAAAATTCATTAAAGAAAAAATAGAATCCAATACTTTCAATTCTTTTGAAATAATTTACTTTAATGCAAAATTAGAGTTTTCTAAAGTTACTTCAACGGGTAGACCAGTTAATTTAAATTCATTTGTAGAAAAATTAGAAAGTATAATATCTTATACAATTACAAAAGAAAGACACAGACTTGAGAGAAGCATGACAGCATTAGCTTCAATTGGTTCTATATCTCCATTTATTGGTTTATTTGGAACTGTATGGGGCATAATGAATTCTTTTCAATCTATTGCAATGAGTAACAATACAAGTTTAGCTGTAGTTGCTCCAGGTATTGCGGAAGCTTTATTTGCAACAGCACTAGGCTTGTTTGCCGCAATTCCTGCAGTAGCTGCTTACAATAAGTATTTAAAAGATATCGATATGTTTAATGATAAGAGTGATCATTTTGGTCAGTATGTTGGACTTTATTTTACTCAAGAAATAGATAAAAAATAATTGTTAAAAACATATGAAATTTAATTTTAAAAAAAACAAAATGGGAAATAAGTCATTTTCTCAAATTAACGTTACCCCATTTGTAGATGTTATGCTTGTTTTATTAATTGTATTTATGATTACAGCTCCATTACTAACTGTAGGTGTTAAAGTAGATCTTCCAAAAACTAAAGCTTCACAATTAAATCAAAAAGGAGACCCATTGGTCATTTCAGTGAAGAAAAATGGAAGTGTTTATATACAAGATAGAAAAATTGAAATTTCAAAAATTATACCACAAGTAAAAGCTATTTCTGAGAATAATAAAAATATAAGAATTTTTGTTAAAGGAGATAAAAATGCTAATTATGGATCTGTTCTAAATGTACTTGCAAGAATTAAATCAGCTGGATATTCAAAGGCAACTTTAGTAGCAAAACTAAAAAATTAATTTTATGGCCTTATCATCTATATTATCAATTGGATTACATTTAACCATATTTTTGTTTTTTTATTATGGGCTTCCTTTTTCAAAAATAAAAGACAGAAAAGAGACAACAATTCCTCTAATTTTTGAAGAAGAATTAGAAGTTTCAAATAAGACAAATCAAAAAAAAAATGAAAAATTAGTTAAGTCTCAGAAAAAAAAGCAGATTAACAATACAATAAAAAATTCTCCAAAACCAAAACCAAAAAAATTAATATCAGAAAAAATTGATAAAAATACTGAAAAATTACCTTTAAAACCAATTATTAAACCTAAGCAGAAAATAAAAAAAACAGTTGAAAAAAATATTGACAAAAAACCATTTAAAAGACCTACAAACAAGATAAAAAGAAAAAATAGAAGTTCTTCTTCTCAAGCTATTCTTAGAAATTTAGCTGAGGCAAATGTGATTAATCAAAAAAAAGATATTGTTAATCAAATTAAAGAAAGTCTTAAAAATCAAAATCAAAATTTAAATGTGACTGAAGAACAAAAAGCTACAGCGACAGAAATAGATATATTAAGAAACCACGTTAGACAGTGTTGGAATGCTCCATATGCTGCAAATGAATTAAACAAAATTATTAATCTTAAAATTTTTACTAATCCGGATGGGTCTGTTGTAAATGTTCAAATTATTGATGTAGCATTCTACAAAAAAGATCCTGTTTACAGAGCAGCAGCTGATTCAGCTAGAAGAGCTGTAAAAGATTGTTCTCCATTACCTCTCCCAAAAAATAAATATGATTTGTTTAAGATTTTTACTTTTAATTTTGATACATCATTTATAAATGGGTAGATGATGCCTTATTTATGCCCAAAACAACTTCTAAGTAAGTTATATGTTTAAGTTTATTATATCGGTATACCTTTTTCTTTTTATAAGCGTATCTAATGCAAAAGATTTAGAAATTGACATAAATTCTGGTCAAGTTGAGCCTTTGCCAATTGCTATAGCTGATTTTACAGATAAGTCCGGTGAAGTTAGTTCGCTTGGTCGTTCTATATCAAATGTTATTACAAATAATCTTGTAGGATCAGGTCAATTCAAAGCTCTAGAGACTGCGGCTTTTATTGCCCCACCAACAAGTCCTTCAGTAAGACCTAATTTTACTGATTGGAAACCTTTTGGAATTAAAGCTTTAGTAACAGGTGCCATTAAAGCCGAGAATAATAA
>ENA-OSEY01002636-OSEY01002636.1-marine-metagenome-genome-assembly--contig:-NODE-2636-length-11476-cov-4.991578_pt1 | contig 11476 bp, 8 predicted proteins | sample MGYA00248465_ERZ534230 | MGnify/ENA primary metagenome ERZ534230 (study PRJEB26409, sample SAMN06344110) | marine metagenome | isolation source: Sea water from surface | place: Atlantic Ocean:Southern... | reverse complement strand
TACACCATTACCTACACGGCAACGGATTCCTCTAATAATAGTGCCACTGTCAGTCGAACGGTTGGGGTTATTTCAGGTAATTTTTGGCCAAAAATAACAAGTAACGTGGATATTGATGTTGAGTCACTAGTCTCAGACATTTTAGAAAACATGACCCTGCGGGAAAAGATTGGGCAAATGATCCAAGCTGAAATTAGTGCAGTTACTAAAGAGGACGTACAACAGTATCACTTGGGGTCGGTCCTCAATGGTGGTGGTAGTTGGCCAAATGGTAAACAGTCATCGGTTTCTGACTGGGTAACTCTTGCTGATGATTATTTTTTAGCGAGCACTGATCAGACTGATGGCAGTTCAGGAATCCCAATCATTTGGGGCACAGATGCTGTTCATGGTCATAATAATGTCATTGGAGCAACGATCTTTCCTCATAACATCGGATTGGGAGCAACGCGGGATACTGATCTAATTCGAAGAATTGGAGAGATAACAGCATTGGAAGTAGCCGTTACGGGAATAGATTGGGTCTTTTCGCCAGTTGCTGCGGTAGTTAGAAATGATAGGTGGGGAAGAGCTTATGAAGGATTTTCTGAAGATCCTCAGATCGTAAGGTCTTACATGGCCTCGATGGTGCGAGGATTACAAGGAGATAAAGCAACAGATTCACTTTTCTCTCCGAGCAAAGTGGTAGCAACTGCAAAACATTTCATTGGGGATGGCGGCACAACAGATGGGATTGATCAGGGAAATACGGAAGTATCAGAACAAGAGTTAAGAGATATTCATGGTCAAGGTTATATGTCAGCCATTGAATCAGGCGTTCAGACTATCATGGCAACATTTAATAGCTGGAATGGCAGTAAAGTTCATGGTAACAATTACTTATTAAATGAAGTGTTGAAGGAGCAGATGGGATTCGAGGGTTTTGTTATTGGAGACTGGAATGGTCATGGTCAGGTAAATGGTTGCAATGATGAGCAATGTGCTCAAGCGATCAATGCTGGCGTTGATATGATCATGGTCCCTTTCGCTTGGAGGGCTTTTTTTGAGAATACTGTTAATCAAGTGGAGAACGGTGAAATTGCCATTACACGAATTAATGATGCGGTAAAACGAATCTTGCGAGTCAAAGCGCGATCAGGAATTATAGGTGGAGATCGTCCATCTGAGCGGCAGTATTCAAATCAAATTAATATTCTAGGTTCTGAAACGCACAGACTTGTTGCCAGAGAGGCCGTCCGCAAATCACTTGTTCTTTTAAAAAATAAAAATTCGATATTGCCTTTGAAAAGGAATCAAAGGATCTTAGTTACTGGTCCTGCTGCCAATAGTATTGGGCAACAGAGTGGTGGATGGACCATAACTTGGCAAGGCACAGGAAATTCGAATGCGGATTTTCCAAATGGAACCTCAGTGTATGATGGTATCTCACAAGTTGTGTCAGATGGTGGTGGGACAATAATTCTTAGTACTGATGGGACATACTCAGGTTCTCGGCCTGACGCAGCCATCGTAGTGTATGGTGAGACACCTTACGCCGAGGGAGCAGGCGATTTATCTAGTCTTGAATATCAGTCTGGATCTAAAACTGACCTTAATATTCTCAAATCATTGAAAGATCAAGGAATTCCAATCATTTCAATATTTTTATCTGGGAGACCTTTATGGGTAAATGCAGAGATTAATGCATCAGATGCATTTATAGCGGCTTGGTTGCCGGGATCTGAGGGTATAGGAATCGCTGATGTGATCTTTACCAACAATGAAGAGACTATTAATTATGATTTCTCTGGAAAACTTTCCTTCTCTTGGCCCAACACGCCTACACAGTTCAATTTAAATCGTTATGATGAAAATTATAACCCACTATTTTCTTACGGTTTTGGCCTAACTTACCAAGATGAAGATACCTTGGGCGACGATCTTGATGAATCGGGAAGCTCAGATACCAATCAACCGATTATGCATTCGATACCTGGATTGATAGAAGCAGAGGACTACAGTGATATGTTTGGTATTCAATCAGAGACTACTAATGATGATGGAGGCGGTTTAAATGTTGGTTATGTCGATGAAGGCGATTGGATTGAGTATTCTGTCAATGTTGAAGAATCCGGTGAATACTCAGTTGAGTATAGATTAGCTAGTTTAAATGGAAGTAGCGGTTTTGAGTTACTAGTAGATGGACAACAAGTAGATGTGCAAACAGTTCCAAGCACTGGGGGATGGCAAAATTGGGTGTCAGAGACTTCCACGGTATCATTGGAGGCCGGAGAGCAGACGATTCGAATTAATGCGATTGGGGCTTTATGGAATTTAAATTGGTTAAAATTCACACAAAATTAAGGTTATCAAACGTGTTATATCGGTTCTTATTTACTTTATGTATCGCATCGACATCGTATGCGATAGATCCTATTGATCAACGCACTGCGGATGAAGCAAGAAACCTTATTGATCAAGGACTTGAGAGCACTATCGGATTTGAGGTGGTGAAGAGCTTAACTACAGAGGTTGGACCACGACTTGCTGGAACTAAGGCGGAGGCCAGAGCTCGGGATTGGGGTGTTGCAAAATTCAAAGAGCTAGGATTCTCAAACATACGAATAGAACCATTTTCTGTTGATCATTGGGAAAGAAGACATGAACATGTTCAGATATTATCGCCGTTCCCACAAAATCTTGTTGTATCTACTCTTGGGGGCTCTATTTCCACGCCCCCAGGTGGCATTGCAGGTGAGATAGTAAGTTTTCCAACATTGCAATCACTGAAAGATGCTCCAATGTCTGGATTGGAAGGCAAAATCGTATTTGTTGATGAGTACATGACTCGAACTCAGGGTGGATCTGGTTATGGAATAGCCGTTCGAAAGCGCTCAGGAGCGGCGAATGAGGCAGGCAAGAGAGGAGCAGTTGCGGCTTTGATTCGATCTGTGGGAACAGATCATCATCGATTTGCTCATACAGGACAGATGACTTATGAGGAAGGAGTTCGGAAAGTGCCCGTGGCAGCTTTGTCTGCTCCTGATGCAGATCAATTACAAAGAGCACTGGAGATTGGAAGTGTTAGAGTTAAATTAGACTTGCATGTGGAAGCAAAAGGGAGAGTGGAATCTGGAAACGTAATTGCTGAGATTCCTGGTAAGTCCGATGAGATTGTTTTGATTGGTGCACATTTGGATAGCTGGGATTTAGGCACTGGTGCGGTGGATGACGGCGCAGGCGTTGGTATAACGGTTGGAGCTGCAAAACTTATCTTGGATTTGAATAAAACGCCGAAGAGAACAATAAGAGTCGTGATGTTTGGTTCTGAAGAAGTTGGGTTAGTTGGGGCACGTGCTTACGTGGCAAAACACAAGGATTCTTTAATAAACCATATGGTGGGTGCCGAATCAGATTTTGGAGCGGGCAAGATCTGGAGATTTGAGACTAATTTTGCACCAGAAAAACTTTATCTCGCTGATGCAATTCATAAAATTCTCGAACCTTTGGGTATAGGGCGTGGGCACAATAATGCATCAGGTGGGCCTGATATCGGGCCAATGAGAGAACAGGGAGTTCCTGCTGTAACTCTAAAACAAAACGGATGGGATTATTTCGATTATCATCACACTGCCGATGACACGCTAGATAAGGTAGATCCGTCTGACATTGCGCAAAATGTCGCCGCATATGCAGCATTTACTTGGATAGTCGCGAATCTGGAAGATGATTTCAGGCCTCGTGACCCATGATAAGAACAGATAATCTCGGCATTTAGTCTTATTAATTATGTATGGTTTGAAACGCTAAAGGACAGCTTCGATATGTTTGATTTTAGGAATTTTGTCGTAATAGTAATCTTTTTTTATCTTCAGGGATGTGAAAATATGGATAAAAATATGGACCGTGAACTGAGTGTGGGGAAAATAATTGCAGAGTATCCGCCTACACCAAAAATTCCTGTTACGGAAACATATTTCGATACTAGCGTTACGGATCCCTATCGATGGTTAGAAGATGATCAATCGGATAGAACAGATCATTGGATTGAATCTCAGAATAAGCTGACTGAAGATTACATAGAGCAGATTCCCTATAGAGATGCTATTTTCGATCGGATATCAGTCTTGTGGGATTATGAAAAAGTTGGAGCACCCTTCAAAGAGGGTAACTATACCTATTTTTATAGAAACGATGGACTACAGAATCAATACGTACTTTATCGCTATAGTGAAGACATAAATCAAGCAGAGGTTTTCATTGATCCGAATACTTTTAGTGAGGATGGCACTATTGCTTTAAGCTCCATCAGTTTTTCTGAAGATGGTTCTTTGGCAGCCTACTCAATATCGCGATCAGGATCAGATTGGAGAGAAATATTCGTAATTAATGCAGAAACGAAAGAGCAAGTTGAAGCGCCATTGAAAGACGTCAAATTTTCAGGAATATCATGGTTGGGCAACAATGGTTTTTTTTACTCAAGTTATGATAAGCCGGAAGGTAGTGAACTATCGGAGATCACTGATACACATAAACTATATTTTCATAAGCTGGGTGAATTACAACAAAATGACAGTCTTGTGTTTGGAGGGAAAGATCTTCAGAAGTTTCGGTATGTCTCTGGGAATGTAACTGAGGATGAAAAATATTTAATTATCTCTGCAACGAATTCAACCACAGGAAATTATCTTTTCTTTAAAGATCTGGAGACAATGGATGCACAGATTGAAACGATATTAGACGATTCAAGTTCAGACGCCTATGTCATTGATCACCATGATGAAAATTTTCTGATAGTCACGGATAGAAATGCTCCAAATACAAAAATTGTTAGTGCTCCCGTTAAGAATCCAACACCTGATTACTGGATTGATTTTATCTCTGAGAAAGATTCGCCAATGACCGTTTCCTTGGGTGGAAATTACATTTTTGTTGAGTACATGGAGCACGCCTTATCAACTGTTTCTCAGTTTAATTATCAGGGCAAATTTTTAAGGATACTGGACTTGCCTGGATTGGGCAGCGTAAGTTCCATAAATGGGAAGAAAGATGACCAAATTCTCTTCTACACGTTTTCCAACTATTCGACTCCCGCTAGTATTTATAAACTTGATGTAAGCACGGGTCAGTCAGAACTGCATAGTCAGTCCTTAATCGAGTTCGACCCCTCGAATTATGTTTCAAAGCAGATTTTTTACAAATCAAAAGATGGCACGAAAGTTCCCATGATGATCACTCACAAAAAAGGGATTGTAATGGATGGTGATAATCCAACCCTATTGTATGGTTATGGTGGTTTTGATATCAGCCTCACTCCAAGTTTTAGCATTTCCAACGCATTTTGGATGGAACAGGGCGGTATATATGCAGTACCCAACATTCGAGGTGGGGGAGAGTATGGCAAGAATTGGCATATAGCAGGAACTCAGCAGAATAAGCAAAATGTCTTTGATGATTTTATCGCTGCGGGAGAGTATCTGATCGAAGAGGGTTATACAAAGCCAAGTAAGCTTGCGATTAGAGGAGGTTCTAACGGCGGCCTATTGGTTGGAGCCTTGATTACACAGAGAAAAGATTTGTTTCGGGTAGCATTGCCCGCGGTGGGCGTTCTAGACATGCTCAGATATCACCTTTTCACAGCTGGAGCGGGTTGGGCATTTGATTATGGGACCAGCGACCAAAGCCAGGAAATGTTCGAATACCTCTTGGGGTACTCTCCCGTTCATAATGTAGAAAAAGATTCTTATCCCGCGGTTTTAGTGACAACCGGTGATCATGATGATCGTGTTGTGCCAGCTCATTCATACAAATTTGCGGCTCATCTACAAGATAAAAATGAGAGTGAGTATCCCACTTTAATACGCATAGAGAGAAGTGCTGGCCATGGTGCAGGTACTCCTGTATCTAAGATAATTAGTCAATATGCAGATAGTTACGCGTTTACTTTATTCAATATGGGATATCAAACTCTTCCAAACATGCTTGTAAAAAATAACAATTAAAACTTATGGAGTCTCAATTTTGATACTGAGCATAATCTTTCTAATTAATGGTGTTATATGCGGTATTATTTTGTTGCAAACGTTAGTAGTTGCGCCATCTGTTTTTAAATCGCTTGGTGAGTTGCATGCTGGTCCTTTTTTAAGAAGTCTCTTTCCAAAATTCTTCATTGTCTTATCTGTTCTAGGATTGATCGGAGCAATTTTATCGATCCTAAATGGTATTAATCTTACTTTTTTCATCGCGATTTCAAGTATGCTATTAAGTGTCAGTGCATATCTGCTGATTCCAGCTACCAACAGGGCAAAAGATAAGAATGATAAAAAAGCATTTTCTCGGCTGCATGGTTTGAGTGTTCTTTCAACTATACTTATTTTAATTATGAATCTTGCTAGTCCCATTATTACTGTTGGTTAGGTATCAAAAGATTGTTTAAAATTTGCTTTACGTTAAGATGTTAGATAGATGCTTTTACAATCTGAATGTGTTTTGTGAAGCGTATCAATTAATATACAACCAATAAAAGGATTAATGCTGTGAAAAAACTTTCTTTATTTTTATTTATGGTAACCCTCTCTCCACTTAGTGTGGCGCACGAAGGAGGGCACCAACTATTGGTTGCTGACCATGGTATTTTTATGGGAATTTTCTTGTTTTCTCTACTGTTTCTTTCAAGACATTTGATTGGGACAGGGAATCAATCTTCTAGTTTTATCAGTCAGCGAATAAAAACTAATGACGATAAAAAAATAAAATAGTTGTACAAAGAATTTATAGGATAAAGGTATGTTTAATATAAAAGAAGTTCAAGCGCACTGTGATATTCCATGCAAAATTTATGATCCAGCAACCGCGCAGATAGCCACTTTAAGTGTGATTCGTTTACTTGACTTAATCGCTGAACTCGGAGATCCATTGAAATCTCCTGCTGATGCAGCACAGCTCTCAAGATTAGTCGAACAAAAGGAAACTCATGCGGCAAGTGTAAAGCATGATGTCGTGACTATTTGGGGAGATTATTTTAAAGCTCCACAAATTGAGGCTCATCCCGATGTTCATAATTTGGTGCATACGATCATGCAGCAAGCATCCAAGTGCAAGCAGGAAATCTCTCGAGAGAACGGAGAGAGGTTATTGGAGAGCGTCAATAAATTCGCTGAAATGTTTTGGGAAACCAAAGGAGTTGCTACAGAAGTAGTCACTGCTCCTTATCCACCCGCTATGGATGTGGTTCGTCCCAAATCCTAGTTGATAAATTTATATCGAGTATCTGGAAATAGTATGTTCCCGACATTGAAGTCGGGACAGACTTTTGTTGGTTTAAAAACAAAGAAAATCGGTGTTGGTGATGTGGTTATTGTCAAAGCTAATGGATCCGTCGATATGGTCAAACGTGTTACCTCTATAGAGGGTGAGAAAATCACTGTTTCGGGGGATAATAAAAACTTAGAATCGTCACTCTGCTTTGTGTCTTACAAAAAAAAAGATGTGGAAGCGAAAATGCTATTTTGCTTTCCGAGCATCAAAAGCAGGCTCTTTTTTAAAAAAGTCTAATCAGGCTACATCCGCGTAAAAAGACGAAACTAATATTAAGGATTTAAAATGCGTTTTTTTACCTATTCAACACTTTTTGTTGTTTCAATTTTTCTATCTTCTGTGACTTCAGCAGCATGCTCGTTTGATGTTGAGGTTGGTGACTATCTAAAGTTCAGCACTTCCTCTATGACAGCTGAAAAAAGTTGTGAAACGATATCGATAAATATGAAGCACACAGGAAAGCTCCCTGCTAAAATCATGGGTCATAATTGGGTCTTAACCAAGACCGCAGATGTTCAAGCGGTAGCGATGGAAGGAATGCGTGCGGGGTTAGTGGCGAAATATGTTCCGCCTGGGGATTCGAGGGTAATAGCAGTTTCAGATGTTATTGGGGGTGGAGAGTCGACTACTCTCGTAGTGTCCACAGCCTCCTTGACAGCTGGTGATGATTACACATTTTTTTGTTCTTTTCCTGGTCACTCGTATAGCATGAGAGGTAAGTTCCAAGTTATTTAATCATTAAGCGATTATCGTTCTACGAATGCACGCTCGATGACATATTCTCCAGGCTCAATATTGCGAGCCTCGGAGAAGCCTCTATCTTCTAAAATTTTGCACATGTCCTTAAGCATACTTGGACTTCCACAAAGCATAAACCTATCGTCTGTTTTATTGGGTAATGGTAGTTTAAGATCCAAAAATAGCTTACCGCATGTCATCATTTCTGTAATCCTGCCATTATTTTGGTATGGCTCTCTTGTGACGAGTGGGTAATAAATCAATTTATTCTTTACGATATCACCCAAATACTCGTGATTAGGCAACGTATTTTTAATATATTCGTTGTATGCTAATTCGCTAATATATCTCACACCATGTGCCAGAATAATTTTGTCAAATTGCTCATAAACTTCTGGATCTTTAATAATGCTCATAAAAGGAGCAAGCCCAGTTCCTGTTGCAATTAGGTACAGGTGCTTCCCAGGAATCATATGATCTGTGATAAGTGTTCCAGTCGGCTTTTTGCCAATTAAAATCTCATCGCCTTCTCTCAGATGCTGTAGTCTCGAGGTTAATGGGCCATCAGGAACCTTGATACTTAAGAATTCAAGTTCATCCTCATAGTTGGCACTTACAATAGAATAGGCTCTCATCAGGGGCTTGCCATTAACCTCCAGGCCGATCATAACAAAATGACCATTCTTGAATCGGAAGCTTGTCTCTCTGGATGTTTTGAAACTGAATAATGTTTCATTCCAGTGATGAACGCTCTTCACTGTCTCTGTAATAATGCTAGCCACTGATTGAAAAATCCTATGCGCAGATATAAGTCGTTAATATACGCAAGTTTAACATGTTTCGAGTTTGACAGATCATAAACAATCGAGAGTAGACTGTGCGTGCCAACATGATATTTTTTTTAAAACTAATCTATGGATGGGATAGCGTTTTTCTATTTGAGTTTCGGCTCCATTTTATCTCATTTTTGATGCATTTAATCTCAAACAGAAGGTTTGGGTTGTTAGGTTGGATTAACCTAGGTAATGGGAAAGTCTGTTGGCAGTTGTTACCCAGATTCAAAGTGGTTAACATACTAAAGCGACAGAAGTAAGAATAATAAGTAAAATTAATCGTGATTAATAAGCAGGGGTCAAAAAATGGTTTTTAAAAAGCGTCTACTTTCGTCAAGTGTTGCACTAGCAATGGTTGGAGCCTATCAGCCAGCAGTAGCACAGTCGAATGCGGAGATTGAGGAAATTATCGTTACAGGTGGTATCAAAGGTAGTTTGAAGCGCTCGATGGATATTAAACGTGATTCCATGGGGGTTGTAGATGCGATTTCCGCGGAGGATATCGGAAAGTTTCCAGATGCAAACTTAGCCGAATCGCTCCAAAGGATAACTGGTGTTTCTATCTCTCGGCAGCGTGGTGAGGGAAGCCAAGTTACCGTTAGAGGTTTTGGGCCAGAATACAACCTTGTGACATTGAATGGCAGGCAAATGCCGACACACAATGGTGCTAGTAGATCGTTTGACTTTGGTGACCTCGCCTCTGAGGGAATCGCCGGTGTTCAAGTTTACAAAACTGGAAGAGCTGATGTTCCGAGTGGTGGAATTGGTTCAACTATAAATATTTCTACACCAAAGCCCCTTGAAGCTGACCCTACAATGAGCTTTGCTGTGAAGAGTGTCAATGATACTTCTACACGAGTAGGAGATGTTGTGACACCGGAGGCCTCCGGAATATACGTAGATACTTTTGCTGATGACACGATAGGTATTGCAGTAATTGCAAGTCATCAGCAGAGAAATAATGGCGTGAATGGAGCAGTTGTTAATGGATGGTACACTCGCCCAGGCGACGATATCATGCCAAATGGATCTAGAGATGCAAAGCTAGCCGATGATGAAAATCAAATAAATAGACCTACTACAGCAGGATCAAATTATTCACTGCCACAGTCAATGGCTTATAATATTGCTGAATATCGAAGTAAGAGAACAAATGGCCAGTTAGTTCTTCAAATGGCTCCTTCCGATAATACCTCTATTACTCTGGATTACATTAGATCAGAATTCGATTTAGAGAGATCATACAGTGATCTGTCCGCTTGGTTCTCTAACACTGCTGCAGTCTCGCAATCCAGTGAGTGGTCAGATGGCCCAATTTCTAGTCCTATTTACTACAGCGAAGTCGTAGACAATGCCGACTTTGCAATGGGTACCGGTGAGGACGGAAGAAAAAACATTAATAAATCTCTTGGCCTAAATTTTGATATACAGGTGAATGATGAGTTGGCACTAAATTTTGATTACCATGACTCTTCTGCTGAGACTGGAGCAAATAGCCCGAATGGAACTTCTTCTCTTATAACGATGGCTTCTTTCAATAAGGTGGGTCAGACGATTATTACGGGATCTGAAATGCCAATAATGGTACTAAATTTGAATTCTGGTGGAGAAGAAAATCGTCCTTTGTATGCAAATGACATGATCATTACTGGAAGTGTATTCAGGAATGATGCCTCGGAGATGAACATTGAACAGGCAACTATGAGCGGAACATGGGATTTTGCTGATAATGCGAGTATAGATTTTGGTGTTCAAATGTCGGATGTGGACAACCGATCTGTGTCTAATTTCATACAGTTAAATAATTGGGGGGGTAGCACAAACCCCGGTGATCTTGCTGATATTGTCGTTAGATCAAGTATTGCAGGTCAATTTGATCAATTGTCAGGAAGTAACCATCCTGATCTTCAAACTGAATATTTCACTGCCTCGCTCGCTGATCTGATTGCAGCTGGCGAAGCCTCATACGAGGCGAGTGGTGCTGATTATGAAGCAGTCGGTGATTGTGGAACTGGCTATTGTGCTTCTACCGTTTGGCCTAATGATATTAGGACCCTCGAGGAATCAATGTCTGCATTTTTCAGATATAACTTGAGTACGGAGCTGAGTGGTATGCCAATGAATTTGCATCTTGGTGTCAGATATGAGGAGACGGATATTACCTCTGCAGCTCTGAGTATTAAGTACGAAGGATCAAGATGGTCTAAAGCTGGAAATGAGCTCTATATTACAGAGGCAATAGAAAACGGTCAGCAAGTTCAATCGTTCGAGGATTTTTATGGTAATTACGATTTTGTGTTGCCAAGCTTAGATGTTGATTTTGAATTGAGTGATGATTTGATTTTGAGAGCCTCGTACAGCGAGACTATTACTCGTCCAAGTTATGAAGACATTAAAGGTGGATTAACGGCGAGTAGTACGCAATATTATCCTGGTGTTAATGCCAATGCGTCTGCGGGAAATCCAGGTTTGGAGCCCATTCATGCAAAAAACATCGATATATCAGTTGAATGGTATTATGGAGAAGAAAGCTATCTCTCGCTTGGAATATTTGACAAAGACGTTGATAAGTTTATCGGCTCTGGTATAGAAGAAGACACACTTTTCAA
>ENA-OSEY01002635-OSEY01002635.1-marine-metagenome-genome-assembly--contig:-NODE-2635-length-11480-cov-2.398667_pt1 | contig 11480 bp, 16 predicted proteins | sample MGYA00248465_ERZ534230 | MGnify/ENA primary metagenome ERZ534230 (study PRJEB26409, sample SAMN06344110) | marine metagenome | isolation source: Sea water from surface | place: Atlantic Ocean:Southern... | reverse complement strand
AAGGGTAAATAAGTATGAATGAACTTTTCTTAATATTAGAAATGAATGGGTATGGTTTTTTTATTTGGTCTGCTTATGGTGTGTGGTTCGTATTGTTAATATTATTATTTTTTAAAGTTCTTTTAAGAAAAAAAGAAATTAAAAGAAAATTAAAATACTTGACTGAGAAAAATGATGGTTTTGAAGAATAAAAAATTGAAAAGATTTAGTTTTCTGTTAGTAGCATTTTTAAGTATTGCATTGGCAACATTTTTTGTATTAAAAGCTTTAGATGAAAAAATTGTTTTTTTTTACACACCTTCTAAGTTATTTGAAAAAGAAGAAGACAAAATGCAATATATTAGAGTAGGAGGATTAGTTAAAGAAAAAAGCATTAATTTTAGTGATGATGGTTTAAAAGTAAATTTTATGATAACTGATAATAAAAAAACTGTGAATGTCATGTTTGAAGGTATTCTTCCAGACTTGTTTAGGGAAAATCAAGGAGTAGTTGCGGAGGGTAGGTTTAATAAAGAAAAAAAAATATTTTTGGCTGAAAAGGTATTAGCAAAACATGATGAAAATTATATGCCACCGGAAATTCACAAAGCTTTAGAGGAGGAAAAATAAATTGGTAGCTGAACTTGGTTTTATTTTTTTAATATTCGCTTTTGTTTTATCAGCAATACACTTATTTTTTTCAACAAGAGTTTGCTTTATTAATTTTTCAGAAGATAACTTCTCTATTCTTAGAAAAATTAACTTCTCTATTTGTTTGCTTTTAATAACATCCTTTTTATTTTTGATAATAAGCTATGTACTATCTGATTTCAGCGTATTAAATATTTATAATAACTCTCATACTAATAAGCCTTTACTTTATAAGGTTTCTGGTACTTGGGGTAACCACGAAGGGTCATTATTAATGTGGTTAGCATTTTTGGGAGGCTATGGTTTTTTCCTTACTTTATATACAAAAAATAATAATAAGAAATTTATAGCAAAAGTTTTTTTCACATCAAATATAGTGAACATTGGTTTTATAGGATTTACTATATTTACTTCAAACCCTTTCTTAAGAATTAGTCCTATACCAGAAGAGGGAAAAGGGCTTAACCCAGTTTTACAAGACCCTGGCTTAGCCTTTCATCCACCGCTTTTATATTTAGGTTACGTTGGGTTAACTATTCCTTTTGCGTATTCTATTGCCGCTTTACTTGAAGGAAAAATTGACAGAAGGTGGGCAAATGAAATAAGACCCTGGATACTAATATCTTGGATTTTTTTGACACTGGGAATTACTTTGGGATCATTTTGGGCATATTATGAGCTAGGTTGGGGAGGTTGGTGGTTTTGGGACCCAGTAGAAAATGTCTCTTTGCTTCCTTGGTTGCTGCTAACGGCTTTATTACATTCTAACAGAGTTACAGAAAAGAGAGACAATTTAAAATCATGGACCATTTTGCTATCCATAATTGCTTTCTCTCTTACACTATTAGGTACTTTTATAGTAAGGTCAGGCCTATTAACATCAGTTCACGCATTTGCTTCAGATCCTGCAAGAGGAATATATATATTAAGTTTTTTATTTTTGATTACTGGGGCATCATTAATCTTATATGTCATAAAATATGATAAAATTGAAAGTGATGAAAAGCTTAACCTTCTCTCCAAAGAAGGAGGGCTTTTACTAAATAATGTATTTTTGTGTGCTTCTACAGTAACTATTTTGTTGGGAACATTATGGCCACTTTTTGTAGAAGTTATTACTGGTAAAGATATATCAGTGGGAGCACCATATTTTAATTTAGTTTTTTTACCAATTATAATGCCAGCTATTTTTGTGAGTGGTGTAATAATAAATATAAATTGGAAAAGAAATACTGTGGAGAATTTATTAAAAAAGCTTAATAAAGCAATAATAATTTTTGTTTTTTTAATTGGGGTAATTTTATTTTTACTAGAAGGACCTATAATATTTTTTATAGGTATAATTTTATCAATATGGTTACTCATTTCTATAATTAATGACTTTTACGAAAAAATAAGAACGAAAAAAAGTATTTCAGATGTCAAGTTAAGTAAAATTTTTTCTATACCTATTTCTACCTATGGTATGTATTTAGCCCATTTTGGGTTAGCAGTTTTTATTTTAGGAGTAGCAATATCAGATTCTAAAAAGGTATACTATGAAGGAGTTATGAAAGAAAAAGAAATTGTCAAAGTAGAAAAATTTAAAATTCAATTAAAAGAAATTTTAGAAAAAAAAGAAAAAAACTGGATTTCACAAACAGGCAATTTTAGTGTAGAAGGTTTTAAAAAAAATATTAGTATGTTTGCAGAAAGAAGACTTTACTTAGATACAGGAATGCCTAGTACTGAGGCGGCTATATATAGAAATTTTTTTAGCCACCTTTATATAGTGATGGGCCAAGAGCAGCCACTCAACTCTGGTCAAAGAATAGTAAGGATTTATTTTAATCCATTTATAATCTTAATATGGAGTGGGGCATTTTTAATGGCATTTGGTGGACTAATTTCTGTATGTGATAAAAAAAGAAATAGGTAGTTTTTTGAAATATATAAAGTTATCACCAGTAATACTTTTTTTAATTTTATCTTATTTTTTATTTTGGAAAATTAAAAATATTCAAAATACTAAAGAATTACAATCGGTTCTATTGAATCAAGATTTGCCAAAGTTAGAATTGGAAAATGTAGATGATAAATTTACATTAAATAGTCTATTAGGGAAAAAACCTTTTATAATTAATTTTTTTGCTTCTTGGTGTGCTCCCTGTAGGGAAGAACATGCAGTACTAGAAAAATATAGTAAAGATCAAATAATTATTGGAATTGCTTATAAAGATGATATCAATAATGTCAAAAAATTTTTAAGCGAATTAGGAGACCCTTATGATATCTTAATGCTAGACCCAAATGGAAGAGCAGCAATAGATTTGGGTTTATATGGCGTTCCTGAAACGTATTTTATAGATAGTAAAGGTAAAATTAAGTATAGACAAGTTGGCCCATTAACAGTAAAAAAGTTTGAAAATATTTTAAAATCACTGAAAGTAAATTAAGTAAAGTTTTATGAATTTTTTAAAAATTTTTTTAGCCTTTTTTATATGTATTTATGTAACAAGCTCCTATCCTAATCAGAACAATATAAATTCTGAAAAAAGGTTTATTGAACTTTCTTCAGAGCTTAGGTGTTTAGTTTGTCAAAACCAATCTCTCTTAGAGTCAGACTCTGAATTAGCCAATGATTTGAAAGAAATTATATATGAAAAAATAAATGAAGGACAAAGTAATAATCAAATTAAAAAATTTCTAGTACAAAGGTATGGAGAGTTTATTTTATTTAAACCATTGTTCAATATGGCTAACTTGCTTTTGTGGGCTACACCTCTAATTTCATTTATTTTGATTGCATTCATAGCAATTAGAAAGACCAATTATAAAGAGAAGTAAATGCTATATTTTTTCTTATTTATTTTTATTTTTTCAATGATATTAACTCTACTTATTTTAACAAAATATAATGGTAATGCAGGTAAAAAAAAAAAAATAGTATATGCCATATTTTTATTTTCAATTTTTCTTCCAGTAATTATTATTTACCTTCAAAATAGTAATTATTGGGTAGGAGATAATGTATTAAGTAAAGCATATAATAATCTGAATATTAGAGAAGTTAATAAAATTGATCCAGAGGCTATATCCAAACTTGTTAATAAGTTAGAGATGCAATTAATAGATAATCCTAATCAAATCGAATTAATAAAAAAGTTAGCACAATTAAAATACTTTTTATTAGATTTTGAGGGGGCACTCAAGGAGTTTGAAAAAGGCAGAAGGTTAAATGCAAATGATATAGATTTTTTAATAGGTGAAGCAAATACTAGGTTAGTCTTAGAGAAAGAAAGTATAAGCAAAAAAACTGTAGAACTTTTTACTAAGGTACTTGAAGAAAGACCTAGTGATATAACAGCACTTTTGGTTTTAGCTGATTACAATTTTTATTCGAAAAATTATATAATATCAAAAAATTATTATCAAAAATTACTGAGCTTAATTGATAAAAATAGCTTAGAATATAAAGATATAAAAAATAGATTAGATGAAATAGAGAATTTTAAATGATACGTGATATATCCATAGTGATACCCATTTATAACGAGCAAGATAATATAATACAATTAATTAAAGAGGTTAGAGCATCATTAGAAAAAAAAATAAATTATGAAATTATTATTGTTGACGATGGTTCAGACGATAATACTTATGAGGTAGTGAATAAAATAAACAAAATAAACAAAAATATTAATATTATCAGCCATAAAAAAAATTATGGGCAAAGTATTGGTTTGCGAACAGGAATTATAGAAGCCAACAGTGAATATATTGTGACATTAGATGGGGATGGTCAAAATGACCCTAGAGATATACTTAAGCTAATTAAACCTTTTGACTCTAAGGTTAGTTTTATGATGGTTATAGGAAATAGGGTAAATAGGATAGATAGTACAGCTAAAAAAGTAGCTTCTAGATTAGCCTTTCAAATTAGAAAGTTACTTTTAAAAGACACTACTCCTGATACTGGATGTGCAATAAAATTGTTTAGAAAAAAAGATTTTCTACAATTACCTTTTTTTAATCATATACATAGATTTCTTCCTTTTTTATTTAATACTTTCGGAGGAAAAATAATATCTATTCCAGTTAATCATAGGTCTAGAAGCAGTGGAATTTCTAAATATTCTAATTTTCAAAGGTTTTTAGTGGGTATTAATGACTTATATGGTGTGATTTGGCTACGAAAAAGATCTGTTTGGCCTATACTAAAAAAAAGAGATAAACATTTAAAAAGCAAGGAGAAGAAATAATGGAGATAAGTTTACATTGGTTAATTATAGGGTTTTTAGGACAACTTTTTTTCTCTGCAAGATTTATATTACAATGGATTTATAGTGAAATTAACAAAAAAAGCATTATACCGTTAGGTTTTTGGTTTTTTAGCATTTTAGGAGGACTTACCTTACTAGTCTATGCTATTCATAGAAAGGATCCAGTTTTTATAATGGGGCAAGCAACTGGATTATTTATTTATGCTAGAAATTTATATTTTATAAATAAACAGCACAAGATTGATTTAGATTTAAGAAACATATTAAAAAGCATTAAACTATTTTTTAAAGATTTAATGAGTTTAATCACTAAAAAGAACTAATCATTTCCAATTTTTTAGTATATATAAATTAAAAGTTTTCAGTCTTTTATTTGTTTTAAAATTAAAACTATTAACTTTCTCAGTTGAGGTTGCTTTGCTTTCCATAGTTGGCGTAGGACGAGTTCTTGTAATTAAAAGTACATCGTAGCCTTTTAAATCGTTATGGTCTGTAGTAAGTTCATAGTGATCGTCTATTTCAATATCACCATTCCACTTTGCTTTTTTTATGTCTATGTTTTTTAAATAATATAATAATTGAGCATAATCCTCTCTATCATCTGTCATTAATGCGATGTTATTTCTATTGGTTATTTCATTTTTAATTATCTTTGATAAAGGTTTGATATGCTTAATATTTGCAAAGGGATCAAGATTAAATATTGGTAGAAAAAAAACAGATATCACTATCATAGTAGAGAAGGTAAGTTGATTTAATATAAATATATTATTCATAAAATGTCTTTTACTATTTAATAAAGTTGGCAATAAAATACAGGCAAATGGATAGCCTACAACAGCCCAATTAGCATTTGCTCTAGAAAAAATAGCTAATAAAAAAACTATAAAAATAGGCAGAATGAAGGTAATTAAAAATATCTTTTGTATAGTATTAAAACTTAGCAAAGAAAGAGTTTTTTTTGATAAGTATAAAAAAGGAATTACACCAAAAATAAAGATTTGAGATAATAAAAACGTTATGCCTTGAAAAATATTTATTTTTATATGAGATAGATTTGCGTTTGATGCAGTATGAGATAATGTAACAAATTCATTATTATAGTTCCAAATTAAATTTGGAAAAATTAATATTATTATAATGATTATACTTAATAAAAAACTTTTGTTAAAAAAGAAACGTCTGCATTCTTTGTCTATTAATGTACTAAATAAAAAACTTAGTAATAAGTAAAAGATTGCATATTTAGATAAAAAGCCTAAAGCAAAAAAAAGCCCTAGAAGACAAAAAAGTAAAAAGGTATTTTTTCTAGAATTAAATATTTTTATAATGCATAAAGCTATTAGAGATGAAAAAAGTAATAGAGGTACATCTGTTGATATCAAAAAGGATGAAAATGATATCCCAGGCATTAATAGGTACAAAAAAGATCCCAAAAGTGCTTTTTTAAAATTCTTAGTTAGTAAATGCACGGAGTAGAATATAATTAAAGAGGTTAAAAAATGTAAGAAAGGAGATAATGATCTTATACAATTCTCACCGTTGCCACATAGCTCAGTAACTACTCTTATCAAAAATGCCAATAAAGGTGGCTTAGAAAAGTAGCCCCAATCTAAATTTTGAGACCAATCCCAATATTGAGCCTCATCAAAATGTAAAGGAAGACCTATACGTATGTTTAAAATTATTCTTAAAAGAAGAATAGTAAATGAAAGAATTAGAAAAAAATTTAAATAAGAAAATGCCTTTGATTGATTTAACATAATCATTAAATTAATTTTTTTCTAAAACTGTATCCCAATATAGAAAGTCACTCCAAGTATGATGCAAGTAGTTAGGAGGAAACAACTTTCCAGCTTCTCTTAATTCACTGAAAGTTGGTTTTTTAGGAGTTTTTACTAATTTCATATTAGCATCTTTAAAATTTAAGCTTCCTTTTTTGTTATTACATTTAAAGCAAGCAGATACAACATTATTCCAATTGGTGGATCCTCCATTTGCTCTAGATACGACATGATCAAATGTAAGCTCTGATGCTTTAAATTTAAGATCACAATATTGACATTTAAAATGATCTCTGAGAAACAAGTTAAACCTTGTAAAAGGTATTCTTTTTTTTAGTGGAATATATTTTTTTAATGAAATAACACTTGGCAATTTCATTGAAAAATTAGAAGAGTTAACTCTTCTTTCATATTCTGCGACTATATTTACTCTATCTAAAAATACAGCTCTTATTGTATCTTGCCAGCCCCATAAAGATAAGGGAAAGTAGCTAAGTGGTTGATAGTCAGCATTTAAAACCAAGCAAGGACTATTGTCTAATGTACTAATTATTATCTCCTAATATTTTTTTATATTTATTTTCTTTCCTTAATAAAATTTAATCCTTCTATTATGCCTTCCTCATTAATTGAATGCTCTAAATCATTATAAACTTTTTTAATTAAGGTTTTAGCAACAGGTTCTAATTGTTCTACAGCATTATGCATTTTAGCTATCGGAACTATAGTATCATTTTGACCATGAAGTAATAGATAATCATTATTTTTAATTTCCTCATTAGGTAAATTACCTAAAAAGGCACCTGAATAACCTACTACGCCTAAAAGTTTTTCTCTTAAAGAAGTATATATTGCTAGCATAGTTCCTTGACTAAAGCCAACAAGAAAGTACTTGTCGTCAGCAAGTTTATATTTTTTTAAATAGGTGCCAATAAAACTTTTAAGGTCCAGATAGGATTGATGTAATCCTTTTAATGCCTCTGCATCATTGTTACTAAGTATATCAAACCATTGTCTGCCATGAGGATTACCGCCACAGACTTCTGGTCCATTAGGTGCTATAAAAGTTGTATCAAGTAATTTTGATTTCCATATCTCTCCAATTTGTATCAAATCGTTTCCATCAGAACCCCAGCCATGCAAAAAAAATACTAAGAACTTAGTGCTACTGCCTTTGTCTATGATAGGGCCTGTTAATTTTCTTGTATTAGTCATAATCATTTAAGTATACAATTTTTAATAATAATATATATATTATAGTATATAAGTATTGCGATGTGAAATGAGTTTTATATTAAATTTCGGAGTAATTTTTTTTTCTATAGCTGTTTTCCTAGTTTTAACAGCAGGAGTTATTGCTATGGCAAGAGGGGACAGCTTTAATAAGAATTGGTCACAAAAATTAATGAGAATGAGAGTATTGTTTCAAGCTATAGCTGTATTATTTATTGTAATTATATTTGGTTTAATCAAAAATTAAGGGAAACATGAAAGCATTAGTCGCGGTAAAAAGAGTTATAGACTATAACGTAAAAATAAGAGTTAAGCAGGACAACTCAGGAGTGGAAAAGGAAAATGTAAAAATGTCTATGAATCCTTTTGATGAGATTGCGGTAGAAGAAGCCATTAGGCTCAAAGAGAAAAACCTTATTGATGAGATAGTAGTAGTTTCAATAGGTTCAGATAATGTTCAAGAAACAATTAGGTCAGCTTTAGCTATGGGAGCTGATAGAGGTATTTTGGTAAAAACTGATAATGAACTTGAGCCTCTTGCTGTAGCAAAAATTTTAAAATATTTTGTAGAAAAAGAAGAAAGTGATATTACTATTTTAGGAAAACAAGCAATAGATGATGATTATAATCAGACAGGACAAATTTTAGGAGGATTATTAAATTATCCACAGGCAACTTTTGCTTCTAAGGTTATTAAAGAAGATAATGCTATGTTGGTTACTAGGGAAATAGATGGCGGTTTGGAGACATTAAAAATTAACCTGCCTTGCATTATAACAACTGACTTAAGATTGAATGAACCTAGATATGCTTCTTTACCCAATATTATGAAAGCTAAAAGTAAGCCTATAGATATTATTGAGCTAAAAGAACTAAATCTAGAAATAACAAATAGGTTAGAGATATTAGAGGTTAAAGCTCCTCCTGAAAGAGGAGGTTCTGTTAAAATGTTAGATAATTATAGTGAGTTAATTGATGTTTTAAAAAATAAAGAGGGAATTTTATGAGTTGCTTAGTAATAGCTGAACTAGAAAATGGAACACCTAACAGGCCAAGTCTTGCAGCAATATCTGCATCTCTTGAATTGGAAAGTACTATAGATCTTTTAGTTTTTAATCCTGATAAAATTGATGAAATTAAGAAAATCAAAAATGTTAAAAAAATTTATTCATTCAAAAACAAAATTGATAATTTAGTAGCTGAAGACTTAGTAAACTGTTTAAAACAGATAGCTACTAATTATAAATATATAATAGCACCATCAGGAACATTCTCTAAAAACTTTATTCCCAGGTTGGCAGCTAATTTAGACTTACAGCCTGTTACTGATATTATCAAAATACATGACAAAAATACTTTTGATAGACCTATTTATGCAGGCAATGCTATAGCAACAGTTCGTTCGCATGACAAAACTATAATGTTGACAGTTAGAGGAACTGCTTTTCAACCATTTGCTCAAGATGGTGGTTCAGCGGAAGTCGAATTATTACCTGATTTGTTAGAAGGTAATCATTCTAAATTTATTAATAAAGAAATCACGAAATCTGAAAGGCCAGAACTGTCCTCAGCAAAAATTATAGTATCAGGAGGTAGAGGAGTAGGTTCTAAAGATAATTTTAAAATTATTGAGGAATTAGCAGACAAACTGAATGCTGCAATAGGCGCTAGTAGAGCGGCTGTTGATGCTGGTTATATCTCTAATGATTATCAGGTAGGTCAAACTGGAAAGGTTGTTGCACCAGAACTTTATATAGCTGTGGGTATTTCTGGAGCAATACAACATTTAGCTGGAATGAAAGATAGTAAAGTTATAGTAGCTATAAATAAGGACGAAGATGCTCCAATATTTCAGGTAGCTGATTACGGATTAGTTGGTGATTTATTTACAACCATACCTGAAATCACTAAGGAAATTTAATACTGGTTTTGCTATGAATTTCATTGGTATAGACTTAGAAGGAGTGCTAATTCCTGAGATTTGGGTTTCTCTAGCAGAAAAAACAGGCATAAACGAATTAAAATTAACTACCAAAGACATAAGTGATTACAAAGAACTTATGAAAATAAGAATAGATATTTTAAAAAAAAAACAAATGAAATCAAACTTGTTATTTGAGATAGCTTCGGAAATTAAACCATATGAAGGAGCAATAGACTTTTTATCAGAAATTAGAGAAAAGTATCAAGTTATTATTTTATCAGATACCTTTTTCAATTTATCAGCACCGGTTTTTAAGAAGTTAAATTATCCTACAGTATTTTGTCATAAATTATTAATAGATGAGAGTAATATGATAAGTGGTATGGAAATGTGTAAAGAAGAACATAAAAAACTTACTCTTGACTATATGAATTCTTTGAATTTTAAAACTATTGCTATAGGGGATAGTTTGAATGACCTTGGAATGTTAGAAGAAGCTGATACAGGTATTTTATTTAAATCTTCAAACTCTATAAAAAGTAAATACAGTCAGTATTTCAGCTGTGATACATACAGTGATCTCTTAATAAAAATTCATCAGACTTTTAATAAATAATAAGGATAATTAAATGAAAAAAATAACAAAAAGAAATTTTTTTAAGGGTCTTGCCTTTTTTACATTAAGTACTTATTTATCAGGAAAAAGTAGTAACTTGCTAGCTCATAGTGAAAAAAAAGATGATTATAGAAAATCTAATTTTGGAAAAGATACTGATGCTTTAATAGTAGTTGACGTACAAAATGATTTCTGTCCTGGAGGTAGTTTGGCTGTTAAAGAAGGTAATACAATTATAAGTAAAATTAATGAAATACAAAAAAGATTTAATTATATATTTTACACTCAAGATTGGCATCCTGTGGATCACATTTCTTTTTCGACAAATAATGTGGGTAAAGAAGTTTTTTCAACTATAGATGTACCTTATGGAAAACAGGTAATTTGGCCACCTCATTGTGTTTTTAATACTAAAGGAGCTGAGTTTCATAAAGAATTAGATGTAAAATATGCTAATGCAATAATTAGAAAAGGATTTAGAAAAGAAATTGATTCTTATTCTGGATTTTTTGAGAATGACAAGGTAACACCTACAGGTTTAGAAGGCTTGTTAAAGACTTTGAAGATAAAAAGAGTATTTATTTGTGGTCTTGCCTTGGACTTTTGTGTAAATTATACTGCTCTTGATGCAAAAAGTTTAGGATTTGAAACGATTGTGATAGAAGGAGCAACACTTCCAGTAGACATAGGAGATTCTATTAAAAATACACTTAGAGGCTTTAAAAATAAGGGGATACATTATGGACAATTGGATAAATTTATTTAGTTTTCATTAAGCCAATTTAAAAATAACTTAGAGTCCCATTCAATAATTCCTTCTACTTTAGCAAAGACCTCATAATCTTTATTAACAATAAAAGTAGTAGGTAATCCTCTTAGAGAAAACTTAGAAAGTACCTTTTTATCTTTATCAAAATATTTTTCTAGAGCTTTATATTTGTTTTTTTTAAAAAAATTTTTGGCTAAGTCTAAACTTTTATCCTGACTTACTGTAATTACTCTTATAGAAGGCATTTTCTTCTGCAATGAAT
>ENA-OSEY01002631-OSEY01002631.1-marine-metagenome-genome-assembly--contig:-NODE-2631-length-11484-cov-5.289208_pt1 | contig 11484 bp, 9 predicted proteins | sample MGYA00248465_ERZ534230 | MGnify/ENA primary metagenome ERZ534230 (study PRJEB26409, sample SAMN06344110) | marine metagenome | isolation source: Sea water from surface | place: Atlantic Ocean:Southern... | reverse complement strand
AACATATCAATACCTCTTTTAACTGCTCCCAATATATCTGATGGTGTTCCTACACCCATTAAATATCTAGGTTTATCTTCTGGTAAATAGTCTTTAATACCATCTAAAACATCAAACATTTCCTTTTGAGTTTCTCCAACAGCTAAACCTCCAATTGCGTATCCATCAAATTTTATGTTAATTAATTTTCTTAAAGATTCAATTCTAAGATCATTAAATAAACCTCCTTGAACAATACCAAATAAAGCTTTATGAGGGTTATTTCCAAATTCATTCTTAGATCTTTTTGCCCATTCTGTAGACAATTCCATAGAGTTTTTAATTTTGTTGTAATCTTTTGTATTTTTTGGACACTCATCCATTACCATAACAATATCTGAATTAAGTTTTTTTTGAATTTTAATACTTTCCTCAGGACTTAAGATGAAAGTTTTTCCGTCTATATGAGATTGAAAAATTGCTCCTTTGTCTCTGTCGATTTTGTTAAATTTAGATAAAGACATAACCTGATAGCCTCCTGAGTCAGTAAGAATAGGAAGTTTACAATTCATAAATTTGTGAAGACCACCAACAGCCTCGACTCTTTCAGTGCCAGGTCTAATCATTAAGTGATAAGTATTTGAGAGAATAATTTGACTGCCAGTCTTTATAATATCATCAATAAAAACACCTTTTACTGTGGCCTGAGTTCCTACAGGCATAAAAGCAGGTGTATCTATTTCTCCACGATGAGTTTGAATTAATCCAACACGATAATTTTTATTTTGATGTTTTACGCTAAAAGAAAAATTCTTTTTTATGTCTTCCATCCATTAAAATCTACTCAGATTTAAAACTAATTATTTTATCAGGATTAGAAACAGATCCATTTGGTCCGTCACCTTTTGTAATCATATCTACAAACTCCATTCCTTCTAAAACTTTACCAAATACAGTATATTGTCTATCTAAGTGCGGTGTTGGACCAAAGCAAATAAAAAATTGACTATTAGCACTATTTGGATTTGAAGATCTCGCCATAGACAAAGTACCTCTCTCATGTGGCAAATCATTAAATTCTTCTTTAAGGTCAGGTAAATCAGATCCACCCATACCTGCCCTGCTTAAATTAAAATTATCAGATGATGAGTTTCCGAATTGAACATCTCCAGTTTGAGCCATGAAACCATCTATTACTCTATGAAAAACTACTCCATCATATTTTCCACTATCTGCCAACTCAGTTATTCTTTTTACATGGTTTGGTGCTACATCTGGAAATAATTTTATTTTTACATCTCCATCTTTTAACTTAAGTATCATAATATTCTCCTTTGCTTTTAAAGCTGTTGTTAATAATAATATTGATATAATTAAAATAATTGTTTTTTTAAGCATAGATTTTCTTCAAAGATTTTATTGTGCTTTTAGTTGTAAATTTTCTTAAATCACCTTTATGAATAGCTATTTCTTTAACAAAACGAGAGGAAATGATTTGATTTTCAACATCTGACATAAGAAAAACTGTTTCAACTTTATTATTCAATTTTCTATTCATTCCAGCAAGCTGAAATTCATATTCAAAATCAGACACTGCCCTTAAACCTCTTAATATAAGGTTTGATTTATATTTTTTACATAATTCGGTCGTTAAAGAATTAAATTTCACAACTTGTATTTTGTTTTTTGGAAACTTTAGATCATTATATAAAGCTCTTGATACAATTTTATATCTTTCATCTATTGGAAATAAAAAATTTTTTTGATTTCCATTAGAAATACCTACAATAATCTTATCTGCTAATTTTAAAGCTTTTTTAATTACGTCAATATGTCCATTAGTGATGGGATCAAATGTTCCTGGGTATATGGCAATATTTTTCATTAAACCAAATTATCATCTAATTTAATTGCGGAAACAACCTTTTCATCACCTGTTAATTTAATGATTCTTACACCTTGGGTATTTCTACCAGCAATTCTTATTTCTTTAACTGCGGTTCTTATAACTCTTCCTTTATTCGTGGAAATTAAAATTTGATCTCCTTCAAAGACTGGGAAAGATGATGAGACGTTTCCGTTTCTAGGTGAGTTAACAATGCCTATTATACCTTTGCCACCACGATTTGTAACTCTAAAATCATAATGTGATGTTCTTTTGCCGTAACCATTTTCTGTAATTGATAAAATAAATTTTTCTTTTGCTTTAAACTCAGATTTTTCATCTTTAGTTTTGCTTTTACTTTTTTTAATATCATCATTATCAATTATTGATAATGAAACTATTGTATCTTTTTCTGCAAGGTTGATGCCTCGTATTCCTTTTGAGGACCTTCCTTTAAATACTCTTAGTTTTTTTGACTCAAACCTTATGCATTTTCCAAATTTTGTATTAAGCATAATATCTTGATTGTCTGTGCATATTTTTACTCCAATAATTTTGTCATCAGAATCTAATTTCATTGCAATTTTTCCTGATGCATTTATGGAAGTAAAATCATCTAAATTATTTTTTCTTATCTTCCCTTTGCTTGTTGCAAAAATTATATGCATATTTTTTTTATCTATACCTTCATCTGGGAAAGGCATAATAGAACTAATAGATTGATGGTTTTTCAGTGGTAAAATATTAAAAAGTGATTTTCCTTTTGAGGAAGCAGATCCTTCAGGAATTTTCCATGCTTTAACTTTATAAGCTAGTCCCTCTGTTGAAAAAAATAAGAGAGATGTATGAGTATCAACGGACAAAGTTTGAACCACTGAGTCTTCTTCTCTTGTTTTAATACCAGTCTTCCCTTTTCCGCCTCTTTTTTGTTGTTTAACTCCACTTAAAGCACCTCTTTTTATATATCCCTGTAATGTTATTGTAATTATTACAGACTCTTTTTGAATTGTTTCCTCTATGTCATAATTTAAAACTGCATCAATAATTTTTGTCCTTCTTGGAGATGAAAATTTGTCTTTTATTGTTTGAAGATCATTACTAATTACCTTCAATAACTCATTTTTTGAATTTATAATTTTTTTATAATTAGAAATTTCCTGAGCTAATTTTTTTATTTCAACTTCAATTTCATTAATTCCAATAGCGGTTAATTTTTGTAATCTTAACTCTAATATTGAAATTACTTGATTAATTGAAAGAATGTATTTTCCTTTATAGTTTTTGGTGTCAACAAGTTTAATAAGCTTTGAAGCTTTATTTATTTTCCAGGAAGTTTTTAAAAGAGTATTTTTCGCTTCCTCTGGATTTTTCGAGGATCTAATTATTTTAATTACTTTATCAATATTTTCCACACTTACTGACAAACCTAATAAAATATGAACTCTCTCTTCTGCTTTTTGAAGATCAAATTTAGTTCTTTTTATAACTACATCTTCTCTAAATTTTAAAAAGTTTTCTAAAAAATCTTTAATAGTACATGTTTTTGGTTTTTGATCTACTATTGCTAAAGAATTAAAACCAAATGAAGATTCTATTGAGGTGTATTTATAAAGTTGTCTTTTTACAGTTTCTGGTTCAACATTTCTTCTTAGATCAATAGATACTCTTATACCTTCGCTATTTGACTCATCTCTAATATCACTTATGCCCTCTATTTTTTTATCTCTTACTAATTCTGCAATTCTCTCATTTAAATTAGCTTTATTAATTTGATACGGGATCGATGAAATAACAAGCCTATCTTTACCATTTTTTAAATTTTCAACAGATATTTCTCCTCGTATTTTAAATGAGCCTCTTCCTGTTTTGTATCCTTGTTTAATAATATCTTTACCAATTATTACACCTCCAGTTGGAAAATCTGGTCCTGGCACATGTTTCATTAATTCATTTATTTTAATATCTTTGTTTTTGATTAATGCTAGTGTTGCATCAACCACTTCTCCTAAATTATGTGGTGGTATACTTGTTGCCATTCCAACAGCTATTCCTCCTGCACCATTTACTAAAAGATTTGGATATTGAGCGGGCAAAACTGTTGGTTCTTGCTCAGTTTCGTCATAATTGCTTTTGAATGAAACTGTATTTTTTTCAATATCATCAATTAAAAACTGAGAAACTTTTGCTAATTTTGTTTCTGTATATCTCATAGCTGCTGGTGGATCTCCATCAATTGAGCCAAAATTCCCCTGACCATCTACTAATGGAACACTCATTGAGAACTCTTGAACCATTCTAACTAGAGCATCATAAACTGCTTGGTCTCCATGCGGATGATATTTACCTATAACGTCACCAACAATTCTTGCTGATTTTCTAAATTGTTTAGACCAGTCAAAACCACCTTTGTGCATTGCATATATAATTCTTCTATGAACTGGTTTTAAACCATCTCTTATATCAGGTAATGCCCTACTTACTATCACGCTCATTGCATAAGACAGATAGGATGAACTCATCTCATCGTACATAGAGATTGGTTTAATATTATTATTTACTTTTGAGATTTCGTTTTTTTCCATACTAGTTAAAATGGAATATCATCATCTAAATCACTTTGGGCTGGTGGAGGACTATCATCAAAGTTTTGTTTGTTATCTTGTGATCCAATATTATTTTGATTGCCACCACCTAACATTGTTAAAGACGAGTTGTAACCTTGTATAAGAATTTCAGTTGAATACTTATCTTGTCCGCTTTGTTCGTCTTTCCATTTTCTGGTTGAAAGTTGACCCTCAACGTATACTTGTGCTCCTTTTTTTAAATACTGTTGAACAACATTAACTAATCCTTCGTTAAAAACAACGATTCTATGCCATTCAGTTTTTTCTTTTTTTTCACCTGTGTTTTTATCTTTCCAGGATTGACTGGTTGCTAGACTTAATCTGGCTACACTTTTTCCATTAACCATTTGTTTAACTTCTGGATCTGCGCCTAAACGACCAATTAATAATACTTTATTTAAACTACCAGCCATAATATTTTAATATTTAGAATGTTTATTATAACACTTATTGACCTGAATATTGATTTTATTAAATTAAAGCAACAAAAATTATGCTCAAAAAGATAGTTATTAAGGGTGCAAAAGAGCACAATTTAAAGAATATTACACTCGAGATTCCTAAAGAAAAATTTGTCGTGATTACAGGACTATCTGGGTCTGGGAAATCGTCATTAGCATTCGATACGGTCTACGCAGAAGGTCAAAGAAGATATGTTGAAAGTTTGTCTGCATACGCAAGACAATTTCTAGATAAAATGAAAAAACCAAACGTAGATTTAATTGAGGGTTTAAGTCCAGCAATCTCTATAGAGCAAAAAAATACATCTAAAAACCCAAGATCTACTGTAGCAACAGTCACAGAAATTTATGACTATATGAGAGTGCTTTATGCAAGAGCAGGCATACCCTACTCACCTTTTACAGGTTTGCCAATTACTTCACAAACAATTAGTCAAATAGTAGACAAAATAAAAACTCTTCCTAAAAAATCTACAATTTACTTATATGCCCCCGTTGTTAGAGGAAGAAAAGGAGAATATCGAAAAGATATACTTGGTTATAAAAAAAGAGGATTTAGAAAAATTAAAGTAGATAATAAATTATATGATATTGATGAGGTTCCAGAATTAAATAAAAAACTTAAACATGATATCTCTGTCTTAGTCGATAGGATAGTTCTAAATGCATCATTAGGTAATAGATTAGCAGAGAGTGTGGAAACAGCTGTAAATTTAGCTAATGGTCTTATGTTTGTAGAGTATGAAGATGAAACGCTTCCAAAAAAATTTAGAAAAATTGAAAATTTAATTTTTTCAACGAAATTTGCATGTCCAGAAAGTGGTTTTACCATTGAAGAGATTGAGCCTACACTATTTTCTTTTAACAGTCCTTATGGTGCATGTGAAGAATGTGAAGGCATCGGAGTAAAATTAAATGTGGACCCTAAATTGGTAGTACCAGATGAAAAAAAAACTATTGCAGATGGCGCAATTGAACCTTGGTCAAAATCGTCTTCTTTATACTACGCTCAAACTTTAGCATCTATAGCAAAACATTATGGATTTTCATTAAATGATAGATGGTCAAAATTACCAAAAAAAATTAAAGATGTAATTCTTTTTGGTTCAGACGATGAGGAAATAAAATTTTCTTATGATGATGGATATGAAAAATATTCTCATAAAAAAACATTTGAGGGTGTAGTAAATAATCTTGAAAGAAGGTTTTTAGAAACCGATAGTGATTGGAAAAGAGAAGAAATTTCACAATATCAATCTGATACAAAATGTGAAAGGTGTAATGGACACAGATTAAAAGATGAAGCTTTATGTGTAAAAATTAATGAACTTAATATTAGTGAAGTTACAGAAAAATCAATTTACGATGCAAAAGAGTGGTTTAAATCGCTTGAAACCAAATTAGATAAAAGGCAATTAAAAATAGCACAACACATACTTAAAGAAATTAACGAAAGATTAAACTTTTTGTTAAATGTTGGACTTGATTACCTAACATTATCTAGAGAATCTGGAACTTTGTCAGGAGGTGAAGCTCAAAGAATTAGGTTAGCATCTCAAATAGGATCTGGATTAACTGGTGTGTTATATGTTCTTGATGAACCCTCTATAGGTTTGCACCAAAAAGATAATGTAAAGTTAATTAATGCATTAAAAAGATTAAGAGACCTGGGAAATACAGTAATTGTGGTTGAACATGATACTGAAACGATGGAAAATGCTGACCATATAATTGACCTTGGACCTGAAGCTGGAAATAAAGGTGGAGAAGTAATTGCACAAGGTTCATACAAAGATATTCTTGATAATGATAAAAGTATTACTGGTAGATACTTATCAAATAAGAGCTACATACCTATCCCACGTAATAGAAGATTAGCAAAAAATGGTAGATTTTTAGAAATTAATGGTGCAAGTGGTAATAATTTAAACAACGTGAATCTTAAAATCCCATTAGGAAGTTTCACATGTGTTACTGGTGTATCTGGTAGTGGTAAATCTACTTTAATACTTCAAACACTTTACAATGCCTTGAACCTTACATTAAATAATAATAAATCAAGAAAAATACCTAAACCATTTAGAGGTTTTAAAGGAATTGAATTAGTAGACAAAATTATTGATATTGATCAATCACCAATTGGAAGAACTCCAAGATCAAATCCTGCAACTTACACCGGTGCTTTTGGGCCGATTAGGGATTGGTTTACTAATTTGCCAGAAGCAAAAAGTAGAGGTTATAAACCTGGTAGATTTTCGTTTAATGTCAAAGGGGGTCGATGTGAAGCCTGTGAGGGAGATGGGGTAATAACTTACGAGATGCACTTTTTACCTGATGTATACATAACTTGCGATGAATGCAAAGGTACAAGATACAATAGAGAAACATTAGAGATAAAATTTAAAGATAAAAGCATTGCAGACGTTTTAAATATGACTGTTGATGAAGGTTGTGAATACTTTGAGAATATATCAAATATAAAGACTAAATTATTAACACTTAAAAAGGTTGGATTGGGCTATATAAAAATTGGTCAACAGGCAACTACTCTATCTGGTGGAGAGGCGCAAAGAATTAAGTTAGCAAAAGAGTTATCAAAAAGATCAACAGGAAGAACTATTTATATATTGGACGAACCGACTACAGGATTGCATCAACATGACATTAAAAAATTATTAGAAATACTTCATACTTTTGTTGCAACTGGAAATACAGTTGTTGTAATTGAACACAATTTAGACGTAATAAAAACAGCTGATTATATTGTTGATATGGGTCCTGATGGTGGTGTGAAAGGTGGAAATATTATAGCAGAAGGTAAACCTGAGGAAATTATTAATGTTAAAGATAGTTATACAGGTAAATTTTTAAAACCTTTGCTAGATAATAAATTTAAAAAAACAGCTTAAAAAATATTTAAAAATGATATAAAATATTAATATATGACTTCGATTCTTCAATCTTTATCAAAAACTATCCACGTTTCTTTGGCGCTATCAATTTTACTATTCCTTGGTTTATATTTTGGAAACGGTGGTTTTGATTTCGATTTAGTTTTTTGGAGTTGGTTATTTAGATACATACATGTAATTGTAGCCATCATGTGGATAGGATTACTTTGGTATTTTAATTTTGTACAAATACCTAACATGGCTAAAATTCCAGATGAGCAAAAACCAGCTATTGGAAAAGTGATTGCACCAGCAGCACTATTTTGGTTTAGATGGGCAGCTTTATTCACAGTAATATCTGGACTTATATTGGCTTATATAAATGGATATGTTCATCAAGCTATGGCCCTTGGAATTGGATCAGGTGGTGGTAAAGCTACAGCAATTGGAATTGGTATGTGGCTTGGTATAATCATGGCTTTTAATGTTTGGTTTGTAATTTGGCCTAACCAAAAAAAAGCTTTGGGTATTGTAACGGTTGAACCAGATGTTAAGGCAAAATCAGCAAAAACTGCAATGTTATTTTCTAGAACGAATACTTTGCTATCATTGCCGATGTTGTTATCGATGGTTGTAGCTCAAAACTTATATTAATCTTTTTCTTCTTTAACAATTGTTCTTTGGCTAACGTTTAGTGCAACCAAAACTGGATTAGCTATATATATTGATGAATATGTTCCAAATATTACACCTAAAATCATTGCTAAAGAAAAACCTTTAAGAATTTCACCACCAAATAAATATATAGATAATAAAGCTAGAAGAGTAGTTACTGAGGTTATTATTGTTCTTGATAAAGTCTCATTTATAGAAATATTTGTTAATTCATAAATTTTAATATCTGAATACTTTCTTAAATTTTCTCTAACTCTATCAAATATAACAACAGTGTCATTCATTGAATATCCAACTATAGTTAATACAGCTGCCACTATTGATAAATTAATTTCTAAAGAGAAAATAGAGAATATTCCTAATGTTATAATAACATCATGAAATATTGCTAATATTGCTCCTAAGCTGAATTGCCACTCAAATCTAATCCAAATATACAACAACATCGCAGCTAAAGATAAGCTTATTGCAATAATTCCAGATTTAAGAAGTTCTGAACTTACTTTGGGTCCAACGTTTTCTACTCTTCTAAAATCGATATCACCTATAGAACTGGATAATTTGTTTTGAATATTTTTAATAAATTCTGGATCGTTTGAATTTTGTTTTTCAAATTTAACAATAAAATCTGTTTCATTACCAAATTTTTTAACTGATACGTCTCCCAAATTCATTTGATTAAAACTATCTCTGATCATAGTTATATTATTAGTTTTATCATTTGTTCTTAATTCAATTAAAGTTCCTCCTTTAAAGTCAACACCATAATTCAAACCTTTAATAATAAGAAATATTAAGGAAGTTATTATTAAAATGAGAGATAAAATATTAAATTTTCTATAGAATTTGTTAAAGGAAATATTATTCATTTATAATAACTGCTCCTTTTCTTTATTTTTAACCACGTATAAAGAGGTTAGTAATCTAGCTATAAAATATACAGAGAATAACGTTGTCAATATTCCAACTCCCAATGTTACTGAGAAACCTTTTACAGGACCTGAGCCCATAAAAAATAATATAAAGGCAGCAATTAACGTTGTGATGTTGGCGTCTAAGATTGTTGTTCTTGACTTTGTATAACCAGCATCAAATGCAATAATAGGATTTTTTTCACTTTTAGTTTCTTCTTTTATACGCTCGAAAATTAAAACATTTGCATCTACAGCCATACCTACAGTTAAAATTATTCCCGCGATACCAGGCAAAGTCAAAGTTGCCTCGAATAATGTAAGAATTCCAATTAATAAAAATAGGTTTGTAATTAAGGCTAAATTGGCAATTAATCCGAATGCTCTATATTTGTAAATCATAAATATAATAACTAGCAAGAAACCAATAATCAAAGATAGTATTCCTGCATCAATTGAGTCTTGACCTAAGTCAGGACCAACAGTTCTTTCTTCAATAATATTTAAAGGTGCTGGCAAAGCACCCGATCTAAGCAATAAAGCAAGATCAGTAGCTGATTGAAATGTAAAGTTTCCAGAAATTTGACCAGATCCTCCAACTATAGGTTCTCTTACTGTTGGTGCGCTGATTATTTTGCCATCTAAAATAATTGCTAATTGTTTGCCCACACCTGTGCTGGTAGCTTTTCCAAATTTTTTCGCACCTACTCTATCTAAACTAAATGAAACTACTGTTTCATTAGTTTGTGAATTCATAGTAGGTTTTGCATCTACTAAGTTATCACCACTTAGAATTATTCTTTTACTTACAATTGCCTCTCTATCATCATCTTCAAATGATAATTTTTCAGTTCCAAAAGATTCTTCGCTATTTTGTGAAATAAATTGAAATGTAAGATTGGCTGTCTTTCCTAACAATGATTTGATTCTGTTGGGATCATCTAATCCTGGTAACTCGACAAGAATACGGTCATTACCTCTTTTAAGTATATTTGGTTCATTAGTTCCAACTTCATCAACTCTTCTTCTTACGATTTCAATTGCTTGATCAAGGGATGCATTTTTTAATAAAACTAATCCATATCTTGAATAATTAAGATTAAATAAATTATTATTTTCAATAACATCAAATTCGTGAGATTTGTAACTCTGATAGTATTGGTTAATATCACTTTCCTTATCATTTAGTAATTTCGATACTTGTTCAAGATCTTGTTCTTGAGTTTCAAAAGTAATGGTATCTCCATTTAAAGAAAAATTCTTCAAGCTTATTTCTTTTTCCTTAAAATATCTTTTCAGCTCAATAATTTTTGCCTGTAGTCTCTGAGTAATCACGGGTCGATTGTCAATTTCAAGCAACAAGTATGAGCCTCCTTGAAGGTCCAAACCTAAATTTATGTTTTTTGAAAAAAATCTATCATCTAATTTTGTAAAATTTGAAAGAGCAAAATATGAAAAAATTATCGTAAAAATAATTACTGATATTATCCGTAATTTTGAAAAGTATAACACTTTTTTGTTATGTTATTTTTTTGGTTCGATGGAACTTACTAAACTTTGTATGCCAGTTGCTCTAACAACTTCAACATTTACATTATCAGAAATTTTTACTTCAACTTTTTCGTTATCTATAATTCTCTCAACTGTGCCAAGTATACCACCAGATGTGATAACCTTATCACCTCTTTTTAGAGCTTCTACCATTGCTTTGTGATCTTTAACTTTTTTTTGTTGAGGTCTAATTAAGAAAAAATAGAAAATAACAAAAATTAAAATTAAAGGTATAAATTGTCCAATTCCAGCGTCCATAACGTTTATAATTAATTAAGGCTATTTATCTTATCTTATATTCAAACTCAACTCTTAATTGACAGAAATTTTGTCTATATTTGGCATATATGGCTTTAGAACCTCAGGTATTAAAATTGAACCATCTTTAGTTTGATAATTTTCCATTATTGCTATCATTGTTCGTCCAACAGCCAAACCACTACCATTTAATGTTCCTAAAAACTCTTTTGAGTTATTTTTATCCTTGTATCGCGCTTTCATCCTTCT
>ENA-OSEY01002630-OSEY01002630.1-marine-metagenome-genome-assembly--contig:-NODE-2630-length-11490-cov-7.088057_pt1 | contig 11490 bp, 14 predicted proteins | sample MGYA00248465_ERZ534230 | MGnify/ENA primary metagenome ERZ534230 (study PRJEB26409, sample SAMN06344110) | marine metagenome | isolation source: Sea water from surface | place: Atlantic Ocean:Southern... | reverse complement strand
CCTGCATCAGGATGCTTACCTGTATTGATTCAAATACCTTTCTTTTTTGCAATATACAAGATGCTCTTTATTTCTCTGGAAATGAGACATCAGCCATTTTTTGGTTGGATAAAAGATTTATCAGCTCAAGATCCAACTACATTATTTAATTTATTTGGCTTAATACCTTGGGACCCTCCAGGCTTTATGATAATTGGAATTTGGCCAATTTTAATGGGGGCCTCAATGTGGGTTCAACAAAAATTAAATCCAGCGCCTGCTGATCCAATTCAAGCAAAAATATTTGCATTCTTTCCTTTATTTCTAACAATTATTCTTGCGTCTTTCCCGTCTGGTTTAGTTGTTTATTGGACGATAAATAATATTCTTACAATCGCTCAACAATATGTAATTGTTAAAAAAACGACCGTAAAAACAAATTAAATGTCGAAAAATATTTCTCTAGATGAGATAAAAAAATTTTGGCCTGAGAAAGCTCCAGATATAAACGTTGTTCAAAAATATATAAAAAAATATAAAAATGAAAAAATTGTAATTAAATATGGTGGGAATGTTCTTATAGATAGAAATGTCTTTAACAATTTTATATCTGATATAAACGTTTTAAACAAACTGGGACTATCTATTATAGTTGTTCATGGTGGCGGACCAAGAATTAAAAGAGAGCTAGACAAGAAAAAAATTGTATCAAAATTTATTAATGGCTTAAGAGTAACAGATAAAAACATTATTGATACTGTAGAGGAAGTATTAATTGAATTTAATAAAGATATAGTCAGCTCTCTCAAAAAATTAGGATCTGAGGCAGCTTCTTTTCATAGCAAGACAGAAAACATTATAGAGGTTAAACCTGAAAGAGAGGAACTGGGATTTGTTGGTATACCAAATAAAATAAATGAAATTTTAATTGAAGAAGCGCTAAATGAAAATAAAATTCCAATTATAGCTCCTTTAGGTTTAGGACATAATAACCAAATATACAATATTAATGGTGACACAGCTGCGAGCGCTATTGCAAAAAAATTAAAATCTAGAAGATTAATACTGATGACAAATGTTGAAGGTGTATATGATGATCAGAAAAATTTAATATCAGAAATTAAACCTTTTGATCTTGAAAATCTTATTAAATGGAAAGTTGTTCAAGGTGGCATGATTCCCAAAATAGAAAATTGTGTTGATGCTGTCCAAAATGGAGTTAGAGGTGTAGTAATTCTTGACGGGAGAAAACCTCACTCAGTTTTACACGAAATTTTTTCTGATAAAGGATCTGGAACATTAATTAGGGAATGAAAGACTTAACAAATATAAAATTTTGGTTGTTTGATTTGGACAACACCCTCTATGATGGAGCTACTAAAGTCTTTGATCAAGTAGATAAAAAGATGTCAAAATTTATCTCTGATAAATTAAATGTTAACCTTGAAGAGGCTAGAAAAATCCAAAAAAACTACTTTCAAGAATATAATACAACTTTAAATGGTATGATAAAGAACCATAAAATTGACGCTGATGAATTTTTAGAATTTGTTCATGATGTAGATCTTAGTTTTTTGGGTAAAGATAAAGATTTAGAAGATGAGATTAAAAAATTAGATGGAAAAAAAATAATATTTACAAATGGATCTAGAGCTCATGCTCTGAATGTAACGAAAAGAATTGGAATAGATAAGCTTTTTGATGGGATTTTTGATATTAGAGATTGTGAATTTATTCCAAAGCCTTCTAAAGAGCCCTACAAAAAATTAGTAGAAAATTACAAAATTGAGCCACAATATTGTATATTCTTTGAAGATATAGCAAGAAATTTAAAACCAGCATACGAACTAGGCATGAAAACTGTTTGGATTAAAAATAATGAACCATGGGCAGCAAAATATTCAGACTCAGAATTCATAAATTATAAGACTGACAACTTAGCAAAGTTTTTAAAGGAGATTAATGAGTTACAGTAAACTTGAAAAAATAATTAACGAGAGTTTTGAAAAAAAAGAAAAAATCGGTCCAAAGTCAGATAAAAAATTGGTTAAAGCTATTAATGAAACAATTAATTTAGTCGATAGTGGAAAAATAAGGGTAGCAAATAAGCAAAATGGTAATTGGGTTGTAAATCAATGGATTAAAAAAGCTATATTGTTGAGTTTTAGAATTAATAAAATGAAGATGATGAAAGGTCCTTACACTACCTGGTATGATAAAGTACCTGGAAAGACAGTTAAATGGAAAGAGAAGGATTGGAAACAAGCAGGATACCGACATGTTCCCAATGGAGTTGTCAGAAAAGGAGCATACATCGCTAAAAATGTAGTTTTGATGCCAAGTTTTGTTAATCTAGGAGCTTATGTCGACGAAGGTACAATGATTGACACTTGGGCTTCTGTTGGTTCTTGCGCGCAAGTTGGAAAAAATTGTCATATTTCAGGAGGAGCAGGTATTGGAGGAGTTCTTGAACCACTTCAAGCTGGTCCAGTTATTATTGAAGACAATTGTTTTATTGGTGCTCGATCAGAAATCGCAGAAGGTGTTTTAGTAGAGGAAGGAGCAGTTTTATCTATGGGAGTTTACATTGGAGCATCCACAAAAATAGTTGATAGGAACTCTGGGGAAATACATTATGGTAAGGTTCCTGCATATTCTGTTGTAGTTCCTGGGAGCTTACCCAATAAGTCGAATCCTAGCGGACCTTCATTGTATTGTGCGGTTATAGTTAAAAAAGTTGATGAGAAAACTAGAAGTAAAACTTCTATTAATGATTTACTTAGAGACTAATGATAAAAATTAACGAATTGCAGTTGTCAAAAGATTTAATAAGATTTCCAAGTATTACTCCTAAAGATGCTGGGGCAATAAAATTTTTAAGTAAAAAATTAGAAAAACTTGGCTTTACTTGTAAAATACTAGAGTTCAAAGACAAAAAAAGTAAACCAATAAAAAATCTTTACGCAAAAATAGGTAAAAAAGGACCAAACCTATGCTATGCCGGGCATACCGATGTAGTACCACCCGGAAATTTAAAAGACTGGACTACCAATCCATTTAAACCCTCTGTTAAAAAAAATTATTTAATTGGCAGAGGCGCTAACGATATGAAAAGCTCGATAGCATGCTTTGTAGCAGCGGTGAGTAATTTTTTACAAAAAAACCAAAAATTTAAGGGTTCAATTAGTTTTTTAATTACTGGTGATGAAGAGGGATATGCAATTAATGGTACAAAAAAAGTTGTAGAATATTTAAAAAAAAGAAAAGAGAAAATTAATTTTTGTATCGTAGGAGAACCTACTAACCCTAACAAACTTGGGGAAATGATAAAAATTGGGAGAAGAGGAAGTCTTTCAGGAAAAATTGAAATCACTGGTACTCAAGGACACATAGCATACCCACATCTCTCAAATAATCCCATAAATACTATGGTAGCTATATGTAAAAAACTAAAAGAAAATAGACTTGATAAAGGGAATAAAAATTTTCAGCCATCTAACTTAGAATTTACATCAATAAATGTAGATAATACTGCTCATAACGTCATCCCGGCCAGAGCAAAGGCTCAGTTCAATATTAGATACAATAATTTGCATACATCTGGCTCTTTAAAAAAAAAAATAAACTCGATTGTGAAAAAAGTGTGTAAAAAAAATAAATGTAATTATAAAATCGATTATATAGCCAATGGAGATGCCTTTTTAACAAAACCAGGAAAAACTATCTTTATGGCAAAAAATATTATTAAAAAGATTACAAGAATTAATCCAAAATTATCTACAACTGGAGGTACTTCAGATGCAAGATTTATCAAAAAAATTTCACCTTGTCTTGAGTTTGGATTAGTAAACAAAACTATGCATAAAGTAGATGAGTGTGTTTCATTAACGGACTTAAAAAAACTTACAAAAATATATAAAAATATTTTAGTCGAGTATTTTAAGTGAAATTATATAAAATTAAAAAATCTAAGATTGATAATAATGGCTTATACGCCAATCAAAATATTAAAAAAGGAACCAAGATAATTGAATATAAAGGAAAAATTATCTCAGTAAAGCAGAGTGAAGTAAGTTCAAAATTTGATAATGGAAAAGCTATTTATCTTTTTAATATAAATAAAAAATACGATCTTGATGGAGATTTTAAGTTTAATACTGCTAGGCTTATTAATCACTCCTGTGATCCAAATTGTGAAGTTTTTGGCTCTGGATTAAAAATTTGGGTTTACGCAATGAAAAATATAAAAAAAGGTGAAGAATTATCTTATGATTATGGTTTTAGTTATGACGATGATTATAAAGCTTACCCTTGTAGATGTGGTGCTAAGAGTTGTGCAGGGTATATTGTTAGACAAGGTTCCAGATGGCGAATAAAAAAGAAAAGAAAATAAAAATAGATATAATTTTACCTAACTTTAATAGTTCTGATAGTATTAAAGAGACTATAAAAAGTATTATTGATCAAACTTTTAAAAACTGGAAGCTGATAATAGTCGATGATTGTTCAGACAAAAAAACAAAAACAATACTTAAGAAATTTTCGAAAAATAAAAAAATAAAAATTTTTTGGCTTAAAAAAAATAAAGGTGCAGGTTATTGTAGGAATTACGCTATAAAAAAATCTAAATCTCCTTATCTAGCTTTTATTGACTCTGACGATATATGGAAAAAGGATAAATTAGAAACTCAATTAAGATTTATGGAAAATAACAACTATTTGTTCACTTATACTAATTACGAAACTTTTGGAAAAAAAATAAGATTCATCGCACCTGCAAAAGAATATGATTTTAAAAAATTCATTAATGATACTTCGATATGTACAAGCACAATGATTGTTAAAAGAAATATCTTAAAAAATATAGAATTTACAAATTCAGAAATTTGTGAAGATTATTTTTTTAAATGCAAAATTTTAAAAATTTGTAACGCATATTGTTTAGATGATTTCTTAACAAAATATCGAATAAGAAAAAATTCTCTTCAAAGTAGTAGTCTAAAAAATTTTTATTGGATTTGGAAGATAAATAAAGAATATAATAAATTCAATTTTTTTGAAAACTTCTTTTCTTTATTTTTTATCTCAATAAATTCTTTAAAAAAATATGGACTCAAAAATTTTTAATATTTTATATTTCGTAAATATAAACCGCATGCAGGAGCAGGAGGGGCACAATAAGATCTATTTTTCGAAAAAAATATTTTTTTAAATTCTTTTAAAGACCATTTTCCAGAGGATAAATATTTTAAAGATCCCACCATTGACCTTACCTGATTTTGTAAAAATGATTTAGATTTAAAAATCAAAATAATTTGATCCCCTTTTTTACTTACCTTCACAGAGTTCATTTTCTTAATCGGAGATTTTGCTGAGCAAGATGAGGCTCTAAATGTTGAAAAATCATGTTTACCCTCTAAAACTTTTGCTCCCTTCTTTAAAAGACTAATATCTAGTTTTGTTTTCACATGCCATGCTTTGCTTTTATTTAAAGATAGCGATCCCTCTCTATTAATTATTTTGTACTCATAAATTCTTTCTTTAGCGTTAAATCTTGAATGAAAAATAGGTTTTTTCCTATTTATTGAAATAATTGATATTAAATTATTTCTTAAAAAAAAATTTAAAGAATTTAAAAATCTTTTTCTGTTTTCAATTTTTCTATCAATTTTAAAATTTGCATATTGGCCGTGTGCATGAACTCCTTTATCAGTTCTTCCAGCTCCAATAATTTTTATTTTTAATTTTAAAATTTTACTTAATACTTTTTCAATTTTTTCTTGAATAGATTTACTGTTTTTTTGGTATTGCCACCCAGAATAACCGGTCCCGTCATATTCTACTTTCAACAAATAATTATAAATTTTTTCCAACGTTTGAGCCTATTTCTAATTTATTACCTTTCAAATATTCAGAAGTTTTCATTTTTTTCTTTCCTTCCTTCTGAAGTTCTAAAATTTCAATAGAGTTTTCTTGACAAGCAATCGTAAAATTTTCTTTAAGAATTTCACCTGGTTTCCCTTCGAGTCTCCTTTCTTGGGCTTTTGTAATTTTGACTCTACTACCATTATGTTTAAACCAAGAACCCGGAGAGGGATAAAAGGCATTTATTTTTGCTATAATCTTTTTTGCTTTTTCATTCCAATTTATTTCAGATTCTGACTTATCAATTTTTTGAGCATAGGAAGCAAGATTCTCATCTTGCTCAACAAATTTAGATTTATTTTGTTCTATCAATTTTAAAGATTCAACAATCATTTTGGCTCCTAAAATTGACAATTTTTTGTTGACGCTCTCATAATTATCATCCTTTGATAAATTAATTTTTGATTTCATCATAACTGGGCCAGCATCTAACTTTGACACAATCTTCATTATTGATATTCCTGTCTCTTTATCCAAATTCATAATTGATCTTTGTATTGGTGCTGCTCCCCTCCATTTAGGTAATAAAGAGGCGTGTACATTTATGAATTTTATATCTTGAATATTTAATAATTTTTTAGGTAAAATTTTTCCATAAGCTACAACAACTACGATATCTGGTTTTGCTTTTTTAAAAAATTCAAATTCTTCATCAGTATTTAATTGTTCTGGATGTCTTACTTTAAAATTGTTTTGTTTTGAGAACTCATGAATAGGCGTTAAGCCCTCTTTTTGGCCTCTATTTTTTCTTTTAGGAGTTTGAGTATAAACACTTAATATATTGTGTCCTGAATTTTTAATTGAACGTAAAATAGGAACGGCAAAATCAGGTGTTCCCATAAATATTATTCTTAATGCCATTAATTTTATAAAATAATTTTATTTACTTCTTTTTTATGTTTTATTAATTTCTTAATAATCATATCCTTTTTAATTTTAGATAAGTAATCAATAAATAGAACACCATTAAGATGGTCAACTTCGTGTTGGATGCAGGTTGCTAAAAGACCATTTGCTTTCAATTTTTTTTTCTTACCTTCGTAATCAATGTAATTTAAATGACACTCTGAAGGCCTCTCGATTTCTGCAAAGTGACCTGGAAGAGATAAACAACCCTCTTCATAAACTGATGTATTATTAGAAGTGAAGGTTATTTCAGGATTAATGAGATGTAATGGATTTTTCTTATCATCCTCCTTTGAGATATCAATAACAATTACCCTTTTTGGAATTCCAATTTGAATTGCAGCTAAACCAATACCCGGTGCTGCATACATAGTCTCCAGCATATCATCTAATAGTTTTCTTAAATTTTGATCCACTTCTTCAACTGGGTTGCTTTTTTTTCTTAAAATAGGATCAGGTTCTATTACAATAGTTCTCTTGGACATTTTTAAATTATTATATTCTAATTAAACTCTTTGGGGTAGAGCTGATATTATTACTTTATTTCTAATTTTAATTAAATCCATTTTATTCAGTAGACTTGTAATAAAGTAAATGGTTTCTGGGTCTAATTGATGTGGCTCATCCTCTCCTATAATCTCAACTATTTTTAATGCTAGAAAAGCATTCTGTTTTTTTTCAATCAAAGACAATAAATTTTTTGGTACGTCATATTTTGCGGTAAGTTCTTTTGTTTCAAAATTCTTCGGAATATTAAATCCATCTGTTGTAAGAGCGTCAACTAGAGCTAAATCTTTTGCTGAAAAAAAATATTTTTTATTTTTATTGATTTTTTTAAAAACCTTATTAATTTCTTTTTGGATTTTTTTTTCTTCCTCATTTTCAAGATAAAATTTCATTATTTTGGATTGATGTAAAACTTTGTCATTATATTTTACTTTTCCTAAAACAAACTTTTTATTTCTCATAATTCTTAACTCGGCAGTTTCTTTGTACTTTTTGGGGATGTTTTCAATACCTATCTTTTGCAAATTATTACTTAAAACTTTTGAAAAAACGTTAGTTAAGTTATCTTTTTTAAATAAATCCTCTAATAAAAAAAGATATTCTACCTGTGTCTCAGTATCTTCTGCTAAAAGGTATTTTTGATAAATTAATGATCTTGCATCACTTGAATCTAGTGTCTGATAAAGATCTTTAGCATTAATCAAGGTGCTTAAATTAAAAGGAGCTTGTTTATAGATATTAAATATGATGCTAGAATTAATCTGGCCATTGTTTGCAGCAAGTTCTAACTCTTTGATTTCTTTTTTATCTGTTAAATCTTCAATATTAATTAGATTAGCTGAGCTTAAATATTTCCAAATTTCTTTGTTTGTTTGCTTTGTAGGTTTATAATTAAAATCTGTAATTGTTACACTTGAAAGATAGAAATTAAGTAAGTTTTTTTCATTAATTTTATTTGTAGTTTTGTCCGATATTTTTAGCAGAAAATTTATCTTATCATCAAAAAATTTGTCTGATTGATTTTGTTCCCTAAGTAAATCAAGAAGTAGACGAGCTTGAGCATTTTTTTTATTAAAAACTAGACAATATATCTTAAATTTTTCAAGATAGGAGTCTCTAATTGTACTGTCAATAAATTTAATCTTTTCACATCCTTCCTTAATATTAGCCTCTGAAATATTTTGGTCTACAAGATATTGTACGGCTCTTCCTTTGCCCTCAAAATCTTTATTTTGTTTTAAAAAACTCTCAATTAAATCTAGTCTATCATTTTCAATGAGCCAATTTATTTTTAGTAGAACAAATTCTTTTTCATCCATTCCAGCTGGTGGATATGAAAATGAAAGTAAAATATTTTCTAATATATCGTTTGAAGTTTTTGATAGCTTTATTTTTTTTAACCTCTTTATACTTGCTCTAACATCTTCAGCTTTAGTATTTGACCACATATTTAAATTAAAATTATAATCTTCAGGATCGTATACACCAAATACGTTGGCCTCTTCGGAAATTTCAATAGGTCCATCAGTAATCTGGATTTTTTGATTTTTTTCTATTTTTTTTAAAGAACTTAAGCCTGTATCTATGTTTGTAGACGAATTATCTGTAGATTTTTCTAAATTATTATTTTTCTTAAGATTTTGATTTTTCCATATATCTATTTTCTCGTCACTGTGGACCTGGGAAGTGAAAAAAATAATAATTAATAAACTTAAAAATTTGCTAAAGTTTTTTAATATCATTTGTAATGTCGATGTTGTATTTTTTTTCTGGACTAGGAAAATTTATTTTCTCTATCAAAAAAATAGCTAAAATAAAAAAAATAACTACTACTAATAATTTGACTAATGTCCTTAATAAAGAACTTCCGAAACTTGGTTGTCTGTTGTATTTAAGTTGCATAGTTTAAGAATTAATTTAAACTCAATAAATAAGACAAATTTATGAAAAATCAAATTGAAATTGGTTGTTAAATTGAAAAAAAACCTTGTTTTGACAGGCATGATGGGTGTTGGGAAATCAACTATTGGAAAAAACTTAGCAAATAAGCTTTCTTATTCACACGTTGATATTGATAGGATTATCGAGGAAAAAGAAGGTTCAACAATTAATATTATTTTCAAAAATAAAGGAGAAAATTACTTTAGAATGCTTGAAAATAAAACTACTATTACAGAATTAAAAAAAGATAGTTCGGTCATTTCCCTTGGGGGTGGAGCTTTTCTAAATAAAGATATTAGAAGAGCGGTTAAAAAGTTCTCTTTTAGTTTTTGGTTAGACATTAATTTAAATATTTTAATAAATAGACTTAAAAGATCAAAAAAAAGACCTTTGCTGTTTAAAAAAAAAATTAGTGAAGCCGTAGGTAAAATTTACTTTGAGAGAAAGAAAATTTATAGTGAAGCTGACTTTAAAGTAAGATGTGATAAATTGAAAACTGATACCATAGTAAATAAAATATTAAAAATTTATGAAAATGCATGAATTAAAATTCAAAAATTCTATACATAATTACTCTGTTATAACTGGAAATAATGCTTTGAGCATAATTCAAAAAAAAATTAAAAAATTATGTCCTAAAACAAAAAAAATTGTATTAATTATTGATAATAAAGTACCAAGAAAATTTAAAAATATTTTTAAAAAGAAATTAAAAAATTATGAAATATTTTTTTTTCCCTTTAAAGCTAATGAAAAATCTAAGTCCTTAAAATCAGTGGAAAAGTTACTTAAAAAAATGATGTTAAAAAATTTAAATAGATCTGACTTAATTATAAGTGTTGGCGGTGGTATAACTGGAGATGTCTCTGGATTTGTAGCCAGTATCTATAAAAGGGGAGTAAATTTCATAAACGTTCCAACAACTCTTCTAGCGCAAGCAGATTCAGCAATTGGGGGAAAAACAGGAGTAAATTCAACTCAAGGAAAAAATTTAATAGGATCTTTTTATCAGCCTAAATTAGTGATTAATGATACATCTTTTTTAAATTCCTTACCAAAGAAAGAGATGGTGTGTGGATATGCAGAAATTCTTAAACACTCTATAATAAAAGATAAGAATTTTTTTAACTGGTTAAAGAAAAATACAAAACACATTTTATCAAAAAAAATTAAAGAATTAACATATGCAGTTAAAAAAAGCTGTGAGATAAAAATATATTACGTTAGTAGAGACACTAATGAAAAAGGATTAAGAATGATTTTAAATTTTGGTCACACTTTTGCTCATGCAATAGAGGTAAAAAATAATTATTCTAAAAAAATCAGTCATGGTGAAGCTGTTTTAAGTGGTATGATTTTAGTCACTAGACTATCTTTGGTTAAAAAGGTGTGTAGCAAGAATACTTTAAGAAAAATTGAAGAAATCTATGAAAAAAATAATTTAAAATATACTTATGAAAAATATAGTAATTATAAATTAATTAATTCTTTAATTCCTTATTTAAAAAATGATAAAAAAAATGATGACAATAGGATAAATTTTGTATTGCTGAAAAAAATTGGAAAAACAACCACACCTGGAAAATTTAAAATCCCAATACATATTTTAAAAAGTCAAATCAAATCTATTTCTCAATGCTAATTTCTAGAGCATGTAGTTTATATTTAAAATCTTCTTTTAAAGTTTTCATGATCATTTTTTGAGCATCAAGTCTGGGTAAAGAGCTTAAATCTAATGATTTAATTTTAACATGTAAATGAAATTTATCGGCAGAAAAATTTTGATGACCTTTATGTTTATAGGAATTATCAATAATTTCAATATTTTCAATTTTAAATTTGTTTACTAATCTTTTTTTTATTTCTTCAAAATAAATATTCATTAAATGAATTTTACTATATAGATAAAAATTATGAAAATTATTTGTGATTGGAAAAACTGCAATGAAATCGGTTCTTATAAAGCACCTGTAGAAAAAGATAATAGCAAAAAGTATAGATTACTTTGCTTAAAGCATATTAAAATTTTCAATAAAAGTTGGAATTATTTTGAAAATATGAACGACCAGGAAATTGAATATTTTATCAAATCTGATTTAACTTGGCATAAAGCTACTAAAAAATTTGGTTCATCTGAAAATTTTTTTAATATCTTATGGAATAATGCGCTTGAAGATAAATTAAATATTTTTAAAAGTTCAAATTTTAAGGATTTTAAAAAAACAAAGATTT
>ENA-OSEY01002629-OSEY01002629.1-marine-metagenome-genome-assembly--contig:-NODE-2629-length-11498-cov-1.867700_pt1 | contig 11498 bp, 10 predicted proteins | sample MGYA00248465_ERZ534230 | MGnify/ENA primary metagenome ERZ534230 (study PRJEB26409, sample SAMN06344110) | marine metagenome | isolation source: Sea water from surface | place: Atlantic Ocean:Southern... | reverse complement strand
CAGAGAAAATGCTAGAAGCCCTTAATACTATAAAAATTCTTCCGCCTAAAGTGCCGATCGTCACCAATGTATCTGCCACTAAAATTTCGGGTGATCCAGATGATATTCGCAGTTCCTTAGTCCAGCAGGTTACGGGTATGGTAAGATGGAGGGAATCTATAGAATGGATGATCAAAAATGGAATTACATCGTTTGTCGAGCTAGGAGCTGGTAAGGTGCTGTCCGGCCTGAATAAAAGAATAGATAAGGACGTGCAATCTATTTCTGTTGAAAGTCCGGACGCCATCGAGGAATTTTTAAAAGACTTAAGATGATTGGATTAAAAGATGGTTTTTAATTTAAAAGGAAAGTCAGCACTTGTAACCGGAGCCTCAGGGGGAATTGGAAGTGCCGTGACAAGGGCACTCCATAATCAGGGAGCAGAATTGATCATCAATGGTACAAGATCAAGTGAACTAGAGAAACTAGCCGCGGAACTCGGCGACAAAGTTCACGTTTTACAGAGTGACCTAGCAGATGCTAATAGCATCGGTCATTTGGCAGAAGAAGCTGAGAAGATCAGCGATAATGGGATCGATATACTCGTTAACAACGCGGGTATCACGCGAGATAACTTGCTTGTTAGACTGAGTGATCAAGATCTTATGGATGTAATCAATTTAAATTTGATCGCAGGATTTCACCTCACTCGGAAAATTATTCGCGGCATGATGAAAAGAAAGTGGGGCAGGGTAATAGGCATTTCGTCTGTTGTGGGCATAACAGGAAACGCTGGCCAAACGAATTATGCGGCAGCAAAAGCTGGTATGATTGGTTTTTCAAAAGCACTGGCGCTTGAAGTGGCAAGCCGAGGAATAACAGTAAACAACATAGCACCGGGGTTTATAAAAACACCCATGACAAAAGATCTATCTGAGGAGCAAGTAACTCGATTGCAAGCGAGTGTACCCATAGGGCGTCTGGGAGAGGCTGAAGACGTTGCTGCTGCAGTTGTTTATTTGGCGTCTTCGGAGGCCAGTTATGTCACTGGGGCCACCTTGAACGTTAATGGTGGTATGGCTATGCCTTAATGGTCTTAAAACTATACCCTTGTAAAAATATTGTGATATACGATTAAGGATCTAGAATATTACGAACAAATATGGTATTCCGCCGATGCAAACTTTGTTTGGCATATTAGAAACGTAGAAATAGGTCTGCGAAAACTATCAAAGCGGTCAGATAATTTATTCTGATTTATTTTTTAATTGGTAAACCGAGGATTTTTGTAATGAGTGATGTTGCCGAAAAAGTGAAGGCTATTGTTGTTGAGCACTTAGGTGTTGAAGCAGATAAGGTGTCAGATACGGCTAGTTTCATAGATGATTTAGGGGCAGATAGCCTCGATAATGTAGAACTGGTGATGGCATTCGAAGAAGAATTTGGTGTTGAGATCCCGGATGATGCAGCCGAAAAAATTGTGACCGTCAAGGACGCAATAACGTTTATCGAAGAGGCTTCCTAACGTTCGAAGAAACGAAGAAGTTGCCCTGGCTTAAATAATACATTTTTAGGTGCGAACTTTGAGACGCGTAGTTATAACAGGTATTGGTTTAGTTACCCCACTAGGTGCCAGCGCTGAGGCTTCATGGAGTAATCTATTACGAGGCGAATCGGGTATAAAGCCGGTGCAAAACTTTGACGTCACTGATCTTCCAGCAAAAATAGCCGGTACTATAAGCCAGAGTGAAGACGACCAAAACTCATTCCGACCCGACGATTGGCTGGAACCAAAGGAACAACGAAAAATAGATAGGTTTATCCTTCTAGGCCTCGTTGCTGCTACCCAGGCAGTTAACGACTCAGGGTGGGTAACGAAGACTGAGGAAGAGCAAGCAAAGACCGGCGTCATTATTGGGTCTGGAATTGGTGGCCTTCAGCAGATCTACGATAATAGCATCAAATTAAAGGAGGCTGGTCCACGGCGTATTTCACCTTTTTTTATTCCAGCAGCTCTAATTAACTTAGTATCTGGACACGTCTCAATAAAATTTGGTTTTAAAGGACCCAATCATTCTGTGGTTACGGCGTGTTCGACAGGCGCACATGCTATTGGCGATGCTGCTCGGTTAGTGATGTTGGGTGATGCTGACGTTATGGTTGCAGGGGGCGCCGAGGCGGCCGTAAATCGGCTTGGTTTTGCCGGTTTTGCTGCAGCGAGAGCCTTGTCTACCAATTTTAACGATACACCAACGGAGGCGTCTAGGCCTTGGGACAAAGATAGAGACGGTTTTGTTATGGGAGAAGGTGCCGGCATTGTGGTTGTTGAGGAATTGGAGCACGCAAAGAGAAGAGGCGCTCAAATTTACGGCGAGTTAGTCGGATACGGTCTATCTGGTGACGCGCACCATATAACTGCTCCTGCAGAAAATGGCGACGGAGCATTTCGAGCTATGAAGAATGCCTTAGAACGTTCGAATCTTTCTTGTGCCGATATTGATTATATAAATGCCCATGGAACGTCCACCCCACTCGGGGATATGATAGAGTTGAATGCTGTGCGTAGACTTTTTGGAACGGATATTGGCAGCGTTGCTATGTCCTCAACTAAGTCTTCGATAGGACATTTGCTTGGGGCCGCCGGAAGTGTCGAAGCTATTTTTTCTCTGCTAGCTATGCGAGATAATGTAGTTCCTCCAACATTGAACTTGAATAATCCATCGGAAGGTTGTGAGGGCGTAAATTTAGTTCCTCATGTTGCACAAGAGAAGAAAACGGATGCGGTTTTATCTAATTCGTTTGGGTTTGGTGGCACTAACGCTTCGTTGGTGTTTAAAAAATTATAATAAATAAGGCTTTAAACTGTGAAGTTATCACTGTTTGGGTTTTCCGTATTTATAGCAGCTACAATGTTATTTGCGTGCTGGGGACTAAACACGCACTTTTCATCAGGGCCGTTGAAATCAAATGTAACAGTTGTCATTCCAAGCGGAATTGGGTTATCGCACATAACCAATATTTTAACTCAAAGAGGGATCCTAAACGAACCTTTTCTATTTAAGCTAGCTGCTAAATTTTTGGGCAAATCTAAAAACTTGCGTGCTGGAGAATATTTTTTTGAAGCGCATTCTAGTCCAAACGCAGTGCTTGAAAAGTTATCCAGTGGTAACATCATACTCAGACAATTAACCATACCTGAAGGTCTAACTTCTCTGGAGGTGATTAGCAAATTGTATCAGACGGAAGGCTTGATCGGGCAGGTCTCTGTAAAAGTACCAGAAGGTTCAGTTTTACCTGAGACCTATAATTATGAGTTTGGTGATACGAGAAATAGTATCCTCTTACGGATGCAAAAAGAAATGATCCTTTTTATTGAAAATCAGTCGGAAAAACGTCGAATAAATTTACCCTTAAAGTCAAAAGAGGATGTAATAACGCTAGCATCTATTATCGAAAAAGAGGCAGGATTGGATAGTGAACGAGACATCATAGCCAGTGTTTTTATTAATCGATTAAATAAGAAAATGAAGTTGCAGTCTGATCCCACTGTGAGATACGGCGTTTCAACACTTGCAAACAACAAGCGCCTGACGCACAAAGATCTTAATCGGGAGACCACACATAATACTTACAAAATAAATGGCCTACCACCAACGCCAATATGTAATCCTGGGAAGGCCTCTATTATAGCTGCCTTATCACCTGCTAGTACCGATTTTTTTTATTTTGTTGCTAATGGCTTGGGGGGACATTTTTTTTCAAAAACTTTAAAAGAACACAATCAAAATGTTTTAAAATGGCGTAAGATTCGCGATAGACTTTAGGGCTTGTAGAAAAGTAAAAGGGCGTTAAAACTAAGAATAAGCGCAATTTATTGTGAGAAATATTCTGAGCGTAATCTAAATTCTCTTTTCGATCCACTCGTTTTTTTGCCGGATACTTGGTGCCCACTTTCGATATGCATGCTATATATAGGGCGTTAGTGGAATCTTGGCGCAAGTTAACTTGTCTTAGTGTTTAAGTGTAGAAACAGGTGGATTATATAAAGTAGACCTGTGTTTTGTTGTAATCTGATAACGGCTAAAAATATTTAGATTTTCGTGGTAGGGAATAAAAACAAAAATGGCGGAAATAAATCGTCGCGGCCTCATGTTGGTACTTTCATCGCCTTCAGGTGCTGGTAAGACAAGTATTTGTAGGGAATTACTGTCACTGGAAGAAAATTTAAAAATGTCGATATCTGCGACGACGCGGCCGCGCAGACCAGGTGAAGTGCACGGTGTAGATTACAGTTTTATCGACGGAGTCCAATTTGATGAACTAATAAAAACGAGTGCGCTGTTGGAATATGCAAAAGTTTTTGACTATTACTATGGCACACCAAGAGCTCAAGTAGAGACTTCACTTGATAAAGGTCAAGATGTTCTTTTTGATATCGATTGGCAGGGTACCCAGCAATTAGGAGAACATCTAGAAGCAGACTTAGTAAGAGTATTTATTTTGCCGCCTTCAACTCGCGAGTTAGAGCATCGTCTGAAAAAACGGGCTCAAGACCCCGCGCACGTCGTAGATAAAAGGATGGCAAAAGCAATGGATGAAATAAGCCATTACCCAGAATATGACTACATAATCATCAATTCAGATCTCTCTGAAAGTGTTAAGCGTGTCAGATCAATTTTACATGCGGAGAGACTTAAAAGGGGTCGACAAATAGGCCTTATACATTTTGTCAAACAACTGCGTGATGGACGTTAAAAGCGGTTTGTTTCTATTAAATCGGCCAATGTGCAGAAAGCTTCAAGTTTAAGATTTTCTGGCCGCTCCTCAGGGTTTATACCGGCTTTTTCAAGTAGTTTGCTGCCTCCAAACATTTTAAAGCTGCTGCGCAACATTTTTCTTCGTTGATTAAATGCAGTTACGAGCACCTTTTGTAGGGCAGATTTATTAGTTTTGAATAAAGGTTTCTTTCGCGGTAATACTTGCACCATTGAACTGATGACTTTGGGTCTAGGTACAAAAGCATTAGCCGGGACATCAAATAAAAACTCCGTCTCGGCAAGTAAATTTACCATTAAGGTAAGTCTACCATACGCAGAGTTACCTGGTTGTGCACACAGTCGGTTGGCAACTTCTTTTTGAATCATTATGGTTATCGAAGAAAGAGGCGGAGTGCTTTCTAACCATTTAAAAATTAAGTTAGTTGCTATATTAAAAGGAAGATTTGCAACGACTTGTATCGGCTCTTTACCCAATTCGACCAGTGATAATTCTAGGGCATCAGCACAAATGACTTTCAATCGTGGTTTCGCTATTTGTTCAAGTTTTCTCAGAATTTGTATGGCTCTTTTGTCTTTCTCTACTGCGATTACTTGAGACGCTCCTTCTATTAAAAGAGCCCGCGTTAATCCCCCAGGCCCGGCTCCAATTTCTATAACAGTACCAGAATCTAAGGGTTTTGCTGATCGCGCTATTTTTCGAGTAAGGTTAATGTCAAATATGAAGTTTTGACCAAGAGAGCGCCTTGGAAAAAGTTGGTGTTCTCTGATAACTGTATTAAGCGGTTGCATTTCAAGAATTTTTTGACCTAGTTCGCTCATGAGGTCATCCAAAACCTAAACTAGCCAATCTATTCTTGTGAATTTTATGGGCAAGTTTTATGGCTGTGATCATACTATCCGCGTTTGCATTACCTGACCCCGCAAGATTGAGAGCAGTGCCATGGTCTGGAGATGTACGAACGATAGGGAGCCCAATCGTCACGTTAACGCTATTCCAAAAATCTAAAGTCTTAATAGGTATAAGAGCTTGATCATGATACATACAGATTGCGATGTCGTAACTCATTCTAGCGTCCTTAGTAAACATGCTATCGGCAGAAACTGGTCCATTAATCCGAAGCCCGCTATTTTTTAGGGACTCTATAACAGGCTTTATTATTTGTTCCTCTTCTAATCCTATTGTGCCATTCTCTCCAGCGTGGGGATTTAAACCGGAGACACACAAGCGCGGGCTATTTATTAAGAAATCAGTTTTAAGAGCAGAATTTGCTATCAAAATAGTTCGTTGAAGAAGGCTTTCATCCAGAATTTTTGTTACGTTGGCAAGCGGCTCGTGTATGGTGACGGGTACTACGAGTAGTTCATTTGATGCTAGAAGCATAACTGGTTCTACTTCGGTCCCGCACAGAGCCGCCAAAAATTCCGTATGGCCAGGATATTGAAATTTTTCTTTCGTAAGTATTTCTTTCTGGATTGGGTTAGTGACAATGGCACTGACTAGGTCTGTTTTAGCATAATTGACGGCAATTTCTATCGCTTCGATAACAGCCGGGGCATTTAGCTTCTCTGGCTTGCCAGGCTTGCAATGAACTGGAAATTTGTGTGGTAATATTGGGAGAGCATTAATAAAACATTCTAGAGTTTGTTCTGGCGAATTGATTATTTTAATAGGCACTTCTAAGTTTGCCTTTTTTGCACGAGTGGCAACCCTTTCCGCATCATCGATTAAAAAGAAAGGAGGACAAGACTTATCTTTCCAGGCTTTTAATGTTATTTCCGTGCCGATGCCTGCTGGTTCTCCTGGGGTTATTGCTATCGGTTTTTCTAGCATTTCTGACCCTTTATATTTTTTACAAAACCAGTAATATTTTTATATTTTTATTTCAATAAAAGCACTCTGCCGAAGATCATAAAGATATTTCTTTGCTAGCTTTTCAAGTTTTTCTCCTTGAAGTTTTAGAGCCACTGCTTCACGGCTAGGAATGATACTTTTCGGTAATAATCTCTGACACACGCTTATAATTGCTATACCATTACTTGTTTTAAAAGGTTTTGAAGCGACCCCAATTTTTAATTTCTGAACTATTTTTCTTAGCCCCGTGGATAATTCGCCCATAAAAAATTCACCTAAGTCCTGAAGCTCGCCATTCGGAATCTGTTCTGAAAGGTCTTTAAATGCAGAGCACGAGTTTACGTCTTCAAATTTTGCCCTAATATGCGATAATTTAAGGTCGATTGGTTCTTTTGCACTGTTTTGTTTGGAACTGAAAAGGAGTTGTAAAATCTTAACACGCGTTTTCAGCGGATCAAATTCGGTCACTTTTTTTTGAGCCTCGACTTTCAATAGAAGGTATCCGGATTTTGTTTTAATTGGTGCTGTTATACCGCCAGTATTCACTAACTTTAACGAGGGCACTAAGAAAGGTTCTAATTGGTCGAAGGTAGTCCATCCTACTTTGCCATTAGAGTTTGCACTTCGTGCATTAGAGAAACGGCGCGCAAGGGCCGAAAAATCTGCTCCCTCTTTTAGTTTAATATAAATTTCATCTATCAGTCTTTTGGCGTTTTCTTGGCCTCGCGCGATACTATTCTCGATAACTATTTCTGACAAAAAAAGTTGGCTGGTACCGATGCTGTCTTCGACTTTTTTTTGGATCTCTCTAATTTCGTCGTCACTAATTTTTAATTGATTTCTATAACGGGTTTGAACAGCTTTAGTCCATCCTAGATTAGTTTCAATTTGTGTAATCGCATCCAACTTACTTAATTTATTTTCAGATAAAAATTTTGATAATCTTCCTTTTGAGATTTTGAGCTGTCTCTCCATAATATTTTTAGCTGAATTTAATTCCCCTAGCGTAATTTTTATTTGTAACCGTGCAATTTCCTGTCTCTCTAATTCTTCGTCAATAAGCTGTTCCAATACTTGTCTTTTAAATTTTTCGCTTCGTATCACTGTTGGTTCGACTTTAGACATGAAGCCTATAAATTTTATGCGATCGCTAATATCCTTTGTCGAAATTATTTTATTATTCACCACTGCAGCTATATTCACTTTAGACAGATAGTCTTGTTTTATTTTGTCCTCGGCAATGCCATTATTGTGAACTGGCACTAATGCGAAAAAAATAAAATAAAGCAGCAATTTAACTGTTGGAATATATGTAGTTGTTTTCATTAATACTGACATTTTTCAATTTTTAAACACGCCGACAAAATAAAAAATTAATTTAGTTGAAAGAGTTAATATCTTTACAGTGATCCCAAGTCTCTAAAATTAATAAGTAGTAACACTTGATCTTCAGGTTGCAATTCTTCACCACTCATATCTTCACGTTGATATTGTAGGCCTATTGTAAAACATTCATCAGTATAGGTAACCCCAAGCGATGCTTTTATTGTTCTGTTGGAATTATCTTTAAAATCCTGCACAAGTTGCAAACTCGAGGTCCAGTTTTCTAACAATTGAGAATTAATTTTAAGATCTAATTGTTCGCGGTTCCCAAACTCTTCAGTCTCACGTTGCTCGTCTATAAGTATATAGTCCAAACCCATAGTGTGCTGCGGATGAATTAAATTAAGTCCTAATTCAACTCTATTTGGGCTAAAATTTTCTCTGTCTAGTCTGAAGCGATAGTTAATATTAAAAGCGTCGTTAGGAAAGAAAGTGAACCTTCCAATGTAATCTGACTTTTTATGCTCTAATCCGGAAGCTTCACCGAAAGAGGAACTTCCTGCAAATCTATAGCTTTGTGCGAGTAATAGTTCAGATTGTTGGCCGTCATCCTTTGCTATTGACGTTCTTATTCCATAATCGATACGAGAACCACTTGTAATGCGGTCTGTTCCTGCATATCGATTGAGATCAAAAATATTGGTGTCGTCAAACTCAAACGCCTGGCTGTCTTCATTAGCGATTTTTGAAGAGTTTTGAGTATCAGGCCCTAAAACAAAATTAATGATTGGTTCTATGATTTGTACGTCATATATTCGTTTGCGTACAAAGGGATACCGCCAATTAACACCAAGCTGAGGAATGATTCGAAACTCTCTGTTGTCGGTGCTTGATTTAACGTCTAGACCACCATTCATATTATTCGAAAAAAATAGGTCTGTTTGCAGCGAGGAATGGAAAGTATAGATTTCTCCCAAATCGCTATAAAACGGCATTTGCAAACCGCTTTTTAAGGAAAGTTTTCGACTGTCTACTCCAATTTCTCGCGTTATGGAACTTATTTCGAGATCTATCTCAGGACGAATGCCATACGTGTTAGGTTGACCCGTGAAGTTATAATTTAACGTTGGGAAAACAAAAGGTTGTGCCCGCCGGTCATCGGTAACTCGAAGTCCTTGGAATTTATAAAGGCTTAGAGAAGTGTAGTTGCGTGACCGGAATCCTTCCAGAATAGCTCTGCTTGTAAGCACTTCTTTTGTCACTAAATCGAATTTCCTTTGATAGTTTTTATTGCTAGTTTGTTCTAGATCAAAGCTTGTGCGCCAAGTGTCGTCGATCGCGAACTTGGCTTGTAAATCAATGCTGCCCTTAAGCGCAACATCATGAAATCCGGTTTCGTTCAGGGTATTAGAGATAACTCCAGTTGTGGTTTTTAAGTCTATATTGCCCCGCTCTAAAGCATGCCTATAGTGCGTTTTCAAAATCATACCTTTACGCGTGTAGATACTAGGCTCTAATTTAATATCACGTGCTTCGTCTATTACTTGAAAATAAGGTTGTTCATATATAAAGCCCTTTTCGTCGGAGTGCCCAACAGTAGGGATCAAAAATCCGGATCTGCGTTCAACCGAAGGGTCGGGGTGAATAAAGTAGGGCATATAAAAAATTGGGAGGTCGAATATCTCTAGGAGTGCGCCCTTATATTCTAAATCTTTTGTGGCTTCATAGTGGGTGATCTGGTCGGCCTTTATTTGCCAAACGAGGGGTTTATTAGGATCTTCTTTGCAGGGATGGCACGGAGAAAAAATAGCCTCTTTCATGACGTTTCGATTGCCATCAGATCGTATTGCGGAATTAGCAGCAAATCGGGAACCGTCATTCATTAGCAATTTAAAGTCTTTTATAAGACCACTTTTTAATTTGTCTGATAAAACCACTTTAGTCGAAAAAAGGACCTCCCCATTGGGTTCTAATAAGATCACGTTACCTTCAGCAGTTACTTCATCTTTTTTTTGCCGGTAAATTACCTTATCAGCCAAAAGAATCCTCGAGCCTTGTGATAACTCAACATTTCCAAGTGCCGTTACAACATCATTTTCTTTTGAGTAAGTTATTTCAGCTGCCTGCAGCAATGTCTGCCGGTTAGTTGGGCTATCTGCAAATACAGGTTGGTTTATCTGTGTGAGCGAAAATGTGCATAATAAGATTAGTCGAACCAAAATATGCCATATGGCTTGCGGGTGCTGTTTTAATTCCATAACTTACGAATCTTCCAAGTATAGCAAACTGGTTATCCCGATAAGTGTTGTAACCATCACGGGGGTCCAGGCAGCAAATACTTCTGGAATCCGGCCTGATAAACCAAGTGCGAAAACCAGGTCCGTCATAAAATATAAAAAGAAACCAAAAAACAGGCCGCCTAACATCCATTTTTTTGAACTAATTCGTGCTGAAGCCCTTAGGGAAAATGTTGCTGCAATTAAAACCATTGCACACAAAAGCAAAGGCGAAGCTAGAAGGGAATGCCAATGAAGGCGGTGTCGTACAGCAGAAAAGCCTGCTTTTTCCAATACGCCTATAAACTGGGGTAGTTCCCAAAAAGACATAGCATGTGGAGAAGCGAAACTGTCTTGAAGGTTTTCTTTTGTAAGTTGGGTCAAGTGTCTCGAAAAAGCTTGCTTTTGGGGTACACCGTCATCAGTTGTAACGACGATATCTCTCAATTCCCAGAAACCAGACTTAAGTGTCGCATGTTTAGCATCTATTCTGGCACTAAATAAATCCTCGTTCTCGAATATAAATATCGTAACATTCGAAAGCATCTCTCCGTCGTCAGAAATTGCTCTCGCATGCAGCACAGAATGCCCATTTGCATTTTTTTCTCTTATCCACAAACCTCCAGGAGAAAGGCTTAACGCACTGCTTTGGTTTCTCAAGACGCTATTTTCCAGGGTTTCAAATTTAGCTGTTAAAACAGAAGATACTGGATTAATGACTGATATCCAGAATGTACCAATTATTAGAACCACACATATCGAGGGAATTATTATTTGCCAGATTGTAAAGCCAGCAGCATGTGCGGCAACAAGCTCTCTGCTTTTTACAATTTTTGTGAACGCCATCATGCTACCGAACAGAACGGCAAACGGAAGTATTTTATGACCAATGCTAGGTGCCTTGAGAATAGCCATTTCTAGTATTAAACCTAATGAAATGCTGTCCTTGGAGGCGCCTCTTCGTAAAAACTCTACTACATCTAAAAGATAGATAACCGCCATAATAATTATGAAAATACTGAGAACATAAGAGATAAAAAGTCTCGCATAATAATTAAATAAGGTTGGTGAAAAAAACAAACTGGTAGCCTTTATTCATCAGCAAGAAAAGACATTTAATAATCTCTCTTAGGTTTAAACTTGAAATTCGATGGATATGAGATAAGCGATACGAAGGCTATAGCTAAGGGTGCAACAACGGTCCCGTACATGATGGGGATAAGCATTGCATTCTGTGCAACAAAAAATTTACTTCCCAAGACTGCACATTCAACTAACCCTGCTAATATA
>ENA-OSEY01002628-OSEY01002628.1-marine-metagenome-genome-assembly--contig:-NODE-2628-length-11498-cov-17.169950_pt1 | contig 11498 bp, 9 predicted proteins | sample MGYA00248465_ERZ534230 | MGnify/ENA primary metagenome ERZ534230 (study PRJEB26409, sample SAMN06344110) | marine metagenome | isolation source: Sea water from surface | place: Atlantic Ocean:Southern... | reverse complement strand
AAAGACTATGTAGAAAATAGAATTATGTTTAAAAAACCTTTAGCATCAAATCAATTAATTCAAAAAAAATTATCTGAGATGCAAATAGAGATAAATTTAGGATTAGCATCATGTCTTTTAAGTTCTAAAGCTCTAGATGATGGAAAGGATATCATTAATGCAATTAGTATTTTAAAAAAAAATAACTGTAAAAAATCTTTAGATATAATTAGAAATGCCCGTGATATGCTTGGCGCAAATGGGTTATTAGAAGAATATCATATCATGAGACATTTGGTTAACTTAGAAACAGTTAAAACTTACGAGGGTGCAGAAGATATTCATTCACTTATTTTAGGCAAAAATCAGACAGGAATTTCTAGTTTTTAATAATTTTCTTATTATTTATATCATTTGAAATTGATAGATTTTCTATTTTTGTATAATTCTATTAATAAATTAATTAATTTATTCATATAATCTCGGGAGGACATATGAAAAAAAACTTTAAAAGACGTGACTTCCTTAAAAAGGCAGGAATTGGTGCAGCAGCTGCAACAGCCGTTTCATCTTTCCCAGCTCCAGCTATTGCAGCTGATAGAATAGAAGTCAACTGCGTTGCTACTTGGGGTAGAGGCTATCCTGGACTAGGTACAGGAGCTGAAGCTGTTTCTCAAAGAATATCAGACTTAAGTGATGGTCGTATTGTTGTAAATCACTTTGCTGGTGGAGAAAGAGTAGGACCATTAGATGTATTCACAGAAGTTACATCTGGAAATGCCCAAATGTATAATAGTGCTGACTACTATTGGATTGGACAACATCCAGGTTGGGGTTTCTTTGCAGCAGTTCCTTTTGGAATGATAGCAACTGAAATCAACGGATGGATACGACATGGTGGCGGACAAGAACTTTGGGATGAACTTGGTGATGAATTTGGTTTGAAAAACTTTATGGCTGGAAACTCTGGTGTTCAAATGGGTGGATGGTTTAATAAAGAAATTAATTCTCCAGATGATTTCAAAGGTCTTAAAATGAGAATTCCTGGATTAGGTGGAATGATGATGTCTAAACTTGGTTTATCTGTTGTAGGTGTGCCAGGTGGACAAATATATGAAAACTTAATCAATGGAACCATCGATGCAACAGAATGGGTAGGACCATGGAATGATGAAAGATCAAGATTCTATGAAGCCGCAAAGTATTATTACTGGCCTGGATGTCATGAACCAGGAACATTAATAACACTAGGTTGTAATAAATCTTGGTTAACAAGTTTAAGCAAAACAGATCAAATGATTATTGAGCATGCTTCAACAGTTCAAAATGAAAGAATGTTGACTGAATATAATGCAAATAATGGAGCTGCATTGCAGAGACTTGTTAATGATCATGGTGTAGAGCTAAGAGAATTCAACGAAGATGTTATCGACGCAATGGGTGAAGCAGCAGAACAACTGTATGAAGAACTTGCTGAAGGTAATGAACTAACTGGAAGAATTCTTGCAAGCTTTAGAAAATCAAGAAGTGAAATAAGTGGTTGGCTAGAAAAAGCTGACTCAGCTTTCTTTACTCAAAGAAATAGAGTACTTGAAGGTTAAATTTTAATTCATGTGGGGAGTTTACTCCCCACTTTTTTTTATGAATATTTCAAATATTTCTAAATTTTTTTCAATTTGTTTAATCTTAATAGTATTTGCATTTATAGTTAATAATTATTTAACTTTCGCAGGTGATTGGCCTGGAGCGTTTACAATATATAATTCAGCAAATATATATTCATCGTTTCAATTTTTTCTTTATGTATTAGCAATTATTTTTCCATTAATATTTATTTATTATAATAAAAAACTGGATAATTTGACTCTTGCCAATAACCTTGAAAGAGTTAATGATTTTATAATTAGATTTGGTTTTTGGTCAGTATTAATAATAGGAATAATTGACGCCATAATTTCTTTTCTAATAATTGAAGGTTTCCTTGAACAAATGATTGGAAAAAGTTGGAACATAAAATTTTCAAATAATTCTTTTCGAGCCCCATATGTTCATTTTCCTCTATTATTTGTATCATTAATTTTTGCATATTACTTCAGAGCTCTCAATTTCTACTGGTTAGCATTTCTTGTTGTAATTGCAGAATTTCAAATTGTTATTTTAAGATTTGTTTTTTCATATGAACAAACTTTAATGAGCGATCTTGTGAGATTTTGGTATGGAAGCTTATTTTTATTTGGAAGTTATTATACTTTAATTAAAGATGGCCACGTTAGAGTTGATGTTTTGTATACTAATTTTAGTGAAAAAAATAAAGCAAGAGTAAATCTTTTTGGAAGTTTATTACTGGGTATTCCACTTTGCTTAACTGTATTCTTTCTTGGGATGTATTGTAAACAATGTGTTTTAAATCAACCAATAATGAATTTTGAAACATCTCAAAGTACCCAAGGAATGAATATCAAATATTTAATGGCGGGTTTTTTAATAATATTTGCTCTTACAATGCTGATACAATTTATAATTTATTCATTAAGAAGTTTAGAAGTAATTAGAAAGAATTAATAATGGAATTATTTTTTCTTTTTTTATTAATATTTTTAATGGCATTTGCACTTGCTTCTGGATATCCATTAGCTTTTGCTCTTCCTGGTTCAGCTATTATATCAATATTTTTAGCTGGTTTAGCAGGATATTTAATTGAAGGTAATCCAAACGAATATTTTATATCTGATGGTCCTTTTCAATGGCTTAATGCAGGAATAACAAATTTCCGAGGAGTATATTGGGAGGTAGAAAGAGATACATTGATAGCAATACCTCTTTTTATTTTTATGGGAATAATGCTTGAAAAATCAAAAATTGCAGAAGATCTATTGATAAGTATGGGGCAATTGTTTGGACCTATTCCGGGAGGATTAGGTATTTCTGTAATATTTGTTGGTGCATTATTAGCTGCTACGACAGGCATTGTAGGGGCTACGGTAGTTGCGATGGGTTTAATTTCTTTACCAGCAATGATGAAAAATAATTATAATAAATCACTTGCGTCTGGAATTGTTTGTTCTTCTGGTACACTTGGTCAAATAATTCCACCTTCAATTGTCCTTATTATTTTGTCAGATCAATTAGCATCTGCTTCAGATGCGGCAGATAATATGAGAATAGAAAATTATAAAAACGTAACTGGTTCTACAAATATACCAAGTCAATTTAGTGTAGATTCAGTCAGTGCTGGGAATATGTTTTTAGGAGCTTTCTTACCTGGTTTAGTTCTTGTTGGTCTATACATGTTATATGTTTTACTGATTGGAATATTTAAAAAAGAAGCAGTACCTCCAGTAGAATATGAAGGAAATTATGACAGAGATTTCTTTAGGAGAGTTTTTCTATCGCTTGTCCCACCATTAGCATTAATTTTTGTAGTATTAGGTTCAATATTACTTGGTATAGCAACAGTAAATCAAGCAGGTGCCATAGGTGCTGTGGGTGCAGGTGTGATGGGTGGTTATAGATTGTATGATAAAAAAAACAAATATACACCAGCTTTAATAACTATAATTTCATTAATAGTAATAACCTTTATTGTAATAAATTTTCAACTTAATGTTAAAAATATTTCATCAACATCAGAAGTGGTAGCTTTAGTAATTGCAATATTTGCAGTTATATTTTTACTTGTTGGTGTTGTTTGGAGTTTTTGGAGAACATTTAAAATAAATAATGTTTTAAAAAACGTAATGATTGAAACAAGTTTAACTACTTCAATGGTTTTTATAATTCTGATTGGGGCTGCAATGTTAACAGCAGCGTTTAGAGGTTTTGGAGGTGAAGAAATAGTTAAGGATTTTCTCACTAGTCTTCCTGGAGGTTTTTGGACACAATTTATAGTTGTAATGGCAGTTATATTTGTACTCGGTTTTTTTTTAGATTTCATAGAAATTGCTATTGTTGTTGTTCCTATAGTTGCACCGATACTATTAGCTGAAACATCAGCAAATGTTACTGCAGTTTGGTTGGGTGTAATGATTGGTGTAAATATGCAAACTTCATTTTTAACTCCACCATTTGGATTTTCACTATTTTATCTAAGAGGAGTAGCACCAAAATCAATAAAAACGACTGAAATTTGGAAAGGTGCAAGCGTGTTTATAGTACTTCAATTAGTTGGTTTAGGTGTAGTTGGATATTTTCCACAATTAGTAAATTATTTACCTCTTAGATCTTATTATTCATCAGAAGTTTCTCCTCCTCCAATTAATCCTAAACTTCAAGAATGTTTAATAGATTATTCTTATAATAAATATGAAGAAAATTTTTCTGAATCAATATTAATTACAAATGACATAATGACTACCAATATTGATTTTTTACCAGAGAAACAAAATAAAAATTTTACTAATATGATTAATAACATCAATGACTCAAAGAATTTGATAGAAGAAGTAAAATTATCACGTAAAAATTTTAACGATTACTCTATTAATTATAAGCCACTTCACACAAAAGTAAGGAATATTGAAAAAAATATTTATAAGAAATTGTCAAAGATAGAAAAAATTAAAAAAGAAATTAGACTTGAAACTGAACTTAATGAAATTCAGAAGTTTGAAGAGGAAATTTTTGAATTAGAAAATGAAATTGAGAGTATAAAAATGACAATTCCATCAAATTGGAAAGAGGAAAATGATAATTTCAAAACAATATTAGATAATTTTAAGAAAAAGAAACTTAGTTATAATAAATCAGTAGATAACTCATTTAATGATTTACAAAAATTTATCAAAATTTTTCAAAATGCTAAAGAATTTTCAAAATTAGAAATTAATTTTAATGAGTTATTAAATAATGTTAATGAAGAGAGAGATGGAATTGAAGAAATAATTAAAAATTTCGAGAGATTATTTAATTCTTTCACTGACACTTCAAACATTACAAAACCAATCAAAAAAGCAAGAAAATTGTTGAAAAAAAATTACAATAAGAAAACAGAAGCATTAGCTTTAATTAATGAAGCAAAAAAAATATACAATTTTGAAAAAAATTGGAGATTGGATGGTAATAAAATTATCTTAAGTGATTTAATTAAATTATCTGAAACTGGTACTGAGACTTTTGGATTAAGAAAACAAGAGAAACTTAATAAAGAGCAAGCTATTTATTTAGCTTCATGTAAATCTGTACATGAAGATATTTCTTTATATTTTTAGTTAATTTTTTTTTCTATATCCATTACTATATGAATATAATCCATTGCATGACCTGATGGATTTTCTGTTACTTCCTCAAGATAAGCATTATAAAATTGATCGACAATTTGATTTATTTCATTAGGATTTCTTTTTTCTAATGCTGTTTTAAATACAGTTTCTGACCAACTTCTCATTGTTGGTATTAATGTTTCAGCATATTCTCTTGATGACATAGTAGATTTATTTTTATTATAATGAACTTTAAAAGGGCAATCGGTAAACATAGTTTCGCATCTTTTAAGAATCAACCCAGATTTTGATATTTCTGAATTAGGGTCATCAAAAGGTTTTCTAAATTCTTCAACAGTTCTATAATGTTGAGTAAAAGTAGCATTAACAAATTCTTCATTTGTAATAATCCCTTTTTGCTCTAAATTTTTCCAATGTTTAGTAAAATTATTAAACATGTTATGACCGCCAGTGTTACCTAAATATCGACCCTTTTCATCTATTCCAAAATTTATACAAATAAACCTTCCGCCTGGAACTAATTCATTTGATCTATTTAATAAAATTGTTTCCCAATCTTTTAGAGCTTGGTTTTTAAATTGTTTTTTTTCTTCTTCATTTGAACCTACCATATGAACATGGTTATTTATCAAACATGGTCTTTCTGAAACATAGTGCATTGCAGTCGCAGAGAATCCTAAGGATAAACTATTATTAGACATCAATTGTTTATGAAAACCTGTACCACATCCGTGCACGAAAACATTTTCAAATTTATTCTGGTAAGCAAAATTATCATTACCTTGCATTCCTTGCATCATTCTAAATAAAACTGAAAAGTCATTAGATGCTAAATCAGTATACAACATTTCAATTTCTCTATTATCTCCAGATTTTTTTATTTTTTCAATAATATTAAACCACATTTCTTGACTTGTACCGCCATCAGCACTGCCAAAATCAGCTATTCTAAGTTTGTCAACTTTAGGAATATTTTTAAAGGCTTCTTCAATTAATACTTCCATTTTATCTATAGCATTTTTTGCCCCAACAGTTTTTTGAGAGTAATAACCCTCACCTTTCATTGATAAAACAGATTGTGTATTTAGATTAGGTTTGTTCATGTAATAATTTTAAACCTATTGAATTATAATAAAAGTATTTATTAATCAAATTTAAGATTTTTATTAAAATATTTAGGGACTTTTTTTCCCGCCTGAGCTCTTTTTCCCATCCAAAACTCAACATCTTCTAACTTTCTATTTTTAGAACCAGTGCTCCATTCTAATCCATCTTCGATAGTTAACTGAGTGACATCGGATAAAAAATCATCTTTCTTAATTTTAATTAATTGAACTCCTCCACCCTTTTGTAATTTTGGCAAAGCATCAATTTCAAAAATTAACATTTTTTGTAACTTTGTAACGCAAGCTATGTGTTTTTTTGAAAGATTTAATACTTTAATAACTACATCATTATTTTTTAAATTAAATAATTGCTTACCTTTCTTTTGGTTTGTTACAAGAGTTTCAGTATTACTAATAAATCCTTTGCCATTTTTGGATACAATTAAGAATTCTTGATCGATTGATGAAAGTAATCCAGTAATTTTATCTTTAGGCATACTATCAACAAAATAAATAAATGATTTGGGGTTACTATTTCCACCTGGTAAAATATTTGGATCTATCGTGTAAACTTTACCGGAAGAAACAAACAAAAGTATTTTTTGATTTGAATTTAAATTAACTGAAAATAGATTTTCTTTTTTTATTTTTTCAATTTCCTTTTCATCAGTTATCTCTTTAATTCTCTTGAGCTGAAAATCTTTATTAATGATAACGGTGAATTTTTCAATTTCTTTAAATTCATCAATACTAATATCAATATCATTATTTTGTTCTGATGAAATTAAAGATTTTCTCTCCTTTATATCAGTATCTAAATCACTCTTTATAAGATCTAATTCACTTACTATAAATTTATCTAATGTTTTTTTATCTTTTATTAATTTATTAAGATATTTTAACTCTTCATTTAATTTTTGGATTTCATCTTTAATATTTTTTTCATCAATCTTTCTTAGAGATCCTAAACGCATACTTAAAATTGAATCACACTGTAAATCAGACAATTTGTATTTTTTTATTAATTCTTTTTTAGGATTATCCTTAGTTCTTATTATTTTTATTATAGAATTTAAATTTTTAAAGACAATTTGATAACCCTTAAGAATTTCTAGTCTCTTTTTAATTTTTTCTATATTAAATTTTGATTTTCTTTTAATGGTAACTTTTCGATGTTCTAAAAAATTAGATAGTATTTCAATAATTCCAATTTGTTTAGGCTCTATACCATCAATTAAAACATTAAAATTACAAGAGTACTTAATTGATAGGTCAGTTAATTTAAAACATAAGCTTATTAATTTTTCAGAATCAATATTTCTGGTCTTTGGTTTTAAGACAATTCTAATATTTTCATCTGACTCATCGACAACATCATCTAAAGGTAATTTTTTATTATTGATGTTATTAGCAAGTTGTTCGATTATCTTAACTTTATTAACTTGATATGGAATTTCAGTAATAATTATTTGATACAAACCATTTTTTAATTCTTCTATTTGGTATTTAGCATTAATATTAAATGATCCCTTGCCATTCTTATAAATTTGCTTTTTTTCATTACTATCTAAAATTATTTCACCACCTGTGGGAAGATCTGGTCCATTAATAATTTTTAAAATTTCAGTTAGTGAAGCTTTATCTTTTTTTATTATTAATTTTAATGCATCAATTAATTCAACAATATTATGAGGAGGAATGTTTGTGGCCATGCCTACAGCTATTCCCATTGCTCCATTAATTAAAATATTAGGAAGCTGAGATGGTAGAACCACAGGTTCTAAATTTTGACCATCATAATTATCTTTAAAATCTACAGAATTTTCTTCGATACCATCAAAAAAATAATTTGTATAATCTTGTAATCTTGCCTCGGTGTATCGCATTGCTGCAGGATTATCACCATCAATATTTCCAAAATTACCCTGGCCATCAACTAATGTAATTCTTGTAGAAAAATCCTGCGCCATCCTTACCAAACTATCATAAATTGCTTGATCTCCATGCGGATGAAATTTACCCATCACATCACCAACAATTCTTGCACATTTTTTATAACTTGAACTTTTGAAAAGTTTTAGTTGATACATTGAATAAATTATTCTGCGATGAACAGGTTTTAATCCGTCCCTTACATCAGGTAATGACCTTGAAACAATAGTTGATATTGCATAAGAAAGATACTTTTCACTCAGTATAGTATCTAAGTTAGATTCAATTATTTTGTTCATTCTTTTCTAAAAAACTGATTATATTTTTCTTAAATAAAATATACTGATTTGGCAATTTATGATTTAAATTTGATAAATGATTTTTAATAAAAATAATTTCAAAAATTTTAAAAAAATTATTTAAAGAGTTATAATCGAATGCAATATTTGAATTACTCACAAAAAGATGGTGAGGAAAATCAATAGTATAGTTTGAGTAATTTTCTTTAAATTCTAAAGTATCTGTATCAAAATATTTGAATCTATTATTGTTAACATAATCTAATTCGTATCCAATATATTTAAGTAAATCAAATAAGTAGATACAAAAGAAATTTAACCATTTTTTTTTACTAATCATAATTTCTAAAAACTCTTTAGAAATTTTATATATTTGGTTTATTTTCTGTCCTTCAATTACTGAGGCATTAATTAAAGATACAACTGAAAGTAGGCAGCTTAGTTTATATTTATCATTAATAACACTTGATAAATAAGGTTTTGATAATTCAGCTTTTATTGATGGTGGACGATTACCAATGTATGTTACATCCAAATTTAAAAAAAAACCAAGTTGCATTATATTTTTCTTATTTTTTGAAAGTCCCCCATATACAATTCCTGAGAATACTTCATCCGTATCTGATAAAAATTTAATTAATAGATCATTATCTTTGAAAACTTTTGAATGTATAAGTATTCCGTTAAATTTTTTTTGCATCTGATGAAATAATATTGATATAAAGATGAGTTTTTACATCTAAAATATTAGAAATTTCTTTTTGACTTTTTATTCTAATATCTTTTATTTTAGATCCTTTCCTACCCAATAATATTTTTTTGTATCTGTCATTTTTAATAATAATATCTTGCTTTATTTTTAGCTGTCCATTTTTCAAATATTTAAAAGTTTTATTAGTTACTTCTATATTATATGGAATTTCTTTATGAATTAATGATAGTATTTCATTTCTTGTGCATTCATTGGTGATAAAAATATCATCTTTGTCTGTGATTTCATCATCCTTATATAGCCACCTTCCATATTTTGATTTTTGTAAAAGATAATCAATTAAATTTTCAAAACCTAATTTTTTTTTAGCTGATATGTTAAAAAATTTCTCTATTTTATATTTTTCTGTAATTAATTTTATATGCTTAAGTAAATTTTCAGCTTTTATTAAATCGGTTTTATTAAAAATAATTGAAATATTCTTTTTTAATTCATAAAGTTTAGGAAAGTCATTTTTTAAATCATTTAATTCAATCCTTTTTGAATCAATTAAATACAAAATAATATCTGATTGATTTAAGCCTTCCCATAAATTTTTCTTCAATTTAGTTTTTTGAGATTTATTATCTCTAAGAAAGCTGATACCAGGTGTATCATATAGAACTAGTTGAGTATTTTTAATATTAACAATACCAATTACAAAATCTTCAGTAGTATTAATTTTTTTGTTTGTTATTGAAATTTTCTCACCAACAAGGTTATTTAATAGAGTTGATTTACCTGCATTAGTCTTACCGACAAGACTAATTTTTAATATTTTTCTTTTCATTAATTTTTTTTAATGCAATTTCTGCAGCATTTCTCTCTGCCTCTCTTATTGAAGAACCTTTTGAATTGATCTTATTTAAATTTACCACTTTAACTGAAACAGTGAATGTGGGTGAATGAGGTGGTCCTTCTTTTTTGATTAATTTATATTCAGGAAGTTTTTTATAAAGTTGTTGTGATATTTCTTGTAATAATGTTTTTGGGTCTAAGGTTTTAGAAACTTCAATATCTAGATGTTTTGACCAAAATTTACTTATAAAATCAAATGAAGAATTATATCCACCATCTAGAAAGATTGCTCCAATTAATGACTCTACTGAATCTGAAAAAATTGAATTTAACATTTTATTATTTTTTTTCTTAAAATTATATTGAAGCACATCTTCTATTTGCAATTCTTGAGAAATTTTAAACAAAAATTTTTTTTGAACTAAATAAGAATATTTTTTAGATAAATCACCTTCATTAAACTTTTTATATTTTGAAAATAATAAATTTGCTATTATTAATCCTAGTACTCGATCACCTAAAAATTCAAATCTTTCAAATTCATTTATTTTAATTTTTTTTTCATTTTCTAAATAGAAACTTGGATGAGTTAAGGATTGAATTAACAATTTGCTATTTTTAAACTTATAATTTATTTTTTTTTCAAATATTTTGATTTTTTTACTGTCTATCATTGAATTTTTTGAAAAATTCTTTCATATCTAATTGAGTTAGGCCATTTCCATATCTGTAAAAATCTTGCATTTTCCAAAGAAAAGAAAATAAACTGCGCTTTACCAACTAAATTTTCATAAGGAATGAATCCAACTGTACTTATAAATCTACTATCTTGTGAATTATCTCTATTATCACCCATTACAAAGAAATGATTTTCTGGGACATTAAATAACTGAGTATTATCCGCTATACCATTGTCTGTTATATCAAGAATATTGATCTCTTTATTAAAAAAATATTCATTATACATTCTAACTCTTTTATTACTCGTTTTATTATCTGTATCTATAAAATCATTTAATTTTTTTCTTAAGATTTCTGATCCATTAATAAAAATAATACCATTTTTAATTTCTATTTTATCACCTGGCAAACCAATAACTCTTTTAATATAATCAGTTCTATTATTTTCAGGAGTTTTAAATACCACGACATCGCCTCTTTCAGGTGTATTCGAAAATATTTTTCTAGGAATTAAAGGTACTGAAAATGGGAGAGAATGTTTTGAAAAACCGTATGAATATTTAGAAACGAAAATAAAATCTCCAACAAGAAGATTAGGCTTCATTGATCCTGAAGGTATATTAAATGGCTCAAAAATAAATGATCTAATTAGTAAAGCTATAAAGATTGCTATAAATATTGATTTCAAATTAGCAAAAAAACTATTTTTTTTTGATTTAGTCATAAATTGTCA
>ENA-OSEY01002627-OSEY01002627.1-marine-metagenome-genome-assembly--contig:-NODE-2627-length-11504-cov-7.596570_pt1 | contig 11504 bp, 11 predicted proteins | sample MGYA00248465_ERZ534230 | MGnify/ENA primary metagenome ERZ534230 (study PRJEB26409, sample SAMN06344110) | marine metagenome | isolation source: Sea water from surface | place: Atlantic Ocean:Southern... | reverse complement strand
AATTGAGGTTCAGAAAATACACAACTTACTTTTTCATGTTCAATCACTTCTCTAATCTCAGACAATTGTTCAGCACCAGGTAATACATCTGTATTTACTGTGAAAGCTCCCAAGACATTCACATCAAATCTTTTTTCGAAATATTGATAGGCGTCATGAAAAACAATTGATTTAAAATCTTTATTTAATTCAGATTTTACTTTTTTCGTAAGTTTATCTAAATCTTTGTGTGCTTTTTTTAAATTAGCTTTATATTTAGATGCGTTTTCTTGATCTTTTTCAATTAGATGCTCTGCCATTTCACTTAAAATTACTTTTGCATTCATTGGATCAAGCCAGATATGTGGATCGTGTTCACCGTGAGCATGCTCGTGATGATCATCATGTTTATCCTCTTTATGACCATGCTCTTTATGATCATCATGTTTATCTTCTTTATGACCATGTTCTTTATGTTCATCATGCCCATGATCATCGTGCCCTTCGAATATATTTCTTTCTCTAAATTCTAATTTTTTTAAACCCTTAATTTCCATTAATTCTATTTTTTCAGCTTTTTTTGCTATTGATTTTAATGGTTTTTCTAAAAAATTTTCTAAGTCTTCGCCAACCCAAAATATTAAGTCAGCATTTTGTAACATTTTTGCATGTGATGGTTTTAAAGCAAATCCATGCGGAGAAGCATAACCATCTACAATTAAATCTGGTTTACCAACTCCATCCATTAAATAACTTGCTAATGAGTGTATAGGTTTTATCGAAGTTACTACTTTGACATCAGCATTTGCCGGAGTAAAAATAACTAAAAGAGATAATAATGATGCTATTAGCGGTAATTTTTTAATGTTTTTCATAATATAGATATGTTAAAGTTGTTATAATATAACACTATGTAATAATATAACATTTGAAAGTCAAGTGATAAAAATGAGCTCAAATCAAAATATCTTAGTAAAATTAAAACAAGCAGGTCTTCGTATAAATAATAAATGGCTTGTTAAAGATGTATCTCTACAGATTGAAAAAGGTAAAATAGTTACTCTTATTGGTCCGAACGGTTCTGGAAAAAGCACAACCGCAAAAATTGCATTAGGGATTTATAAAAAAATTGATGGGGAAGCTAAAAAATATACAAATAAAGTTGGGTATGTTCCTCAAAAAATTTCAATTGATTGGACATTACCACTAAGAGTAAGTGATTTCATGGTACTTACTGAAAATCTTAAAGAGGAAGCTATTAACGATGCTCTATCATTAACGGGCGTTATACATCTTAAAGATAAAAATTTAGGAGACTTATCAGGCGGGGAATTTCAAAGAGTGCTGCTTGCAAGAGCGATCTCGAAAAAACCAGAATTACTAGTTCTTGATGAGCCGGTACAAGGAGTTGATTTTACGGGTGAAATTGCCTTATACGAACTTATAAAGAAAATTTCCGATGAATTAAATTGTGGAATTTTATTAATTTCCCACGATCTGCACACTGTAATGAGTGCTACGGACCACGTTGTTTGCTTAAATGGTCATGTGTGTTGCTCAGGATCTCCAATAGAGGTTGCAAAAAATAATGAATATAAAGCTTTATTCGGAGAACAGGCTTCTCAAATATTGTCAAGATACGAACATAGACACGATCACATTCATACAAATGAAGGAAAGATAAAAAAAAATTAAATGTTAGATGATTTCTTTATAAGGGCTTTAATAGCTGGACTTGGTATTGCAATTGTAACAGGTCCCCTTGGATGTTTCGTCATATGGAGACGATTGTCATATTTTGGTGATACTCTTGCTCATTCCGCTTTACTCGGAGTTACACTTGCCTATACTTTAGAATTTAATATTGCCATTTCAGTATTTATTATTTCGTCTTTAATTGCGTTAATTCTAATAGATCTACAAAAAAGAACTAATCTACCAGGTGATGCTTTACTAGGACTTTTAGCTCATTCATCCTTGGCAGTTGGACTAGTTGTTATTGGATTTTTAACATTTATAAGGTTCGATATTATGGGATTATTATTTGGAGATATATTAGCAGTTACAACTGATGATATATTCATTATATGGATAGGTGGTCCGTTAATATTAATAATACTTAAATTAATTTGGAAACCTTTATTTGCATCAACAGTAAACTATGAACTGGCAGAAGCTGAGGGATTAAATCCTGACAGAGCTAAAGCTATATTTACTATTTTAATGGCAGGTATCATCGCTATTTCAATAAAAATGGTTGGACTATTATTAATTACAGGAATGTTAATTATACCAGCTGCAATGGCTAGAAATATTTCTTCGAGCCCACAAATGATGGTAATTTATTCAGTGATTGGAGGATTGCTGTCTGTAATTTTAGGTTTATTAACTTCTTTAGAATTTAATACAGCTTCAGGGCCTTCAATAATAGCAGCTGCCTTATTTTTATTCATACTTTCATTATTAAAAATTAAACAATCGATTAAATTGAAAAATTGATGGAGAATCAGTACAATGGCTAAAATGCAAAAAGAATATAATCTGTCAAAAAATCAGCAAATAGTTTTTGATATAATCGAAAAATCTAGCGAACCGGTTAAAGCTTACTCAATTCTATTTAATGTAAAAAAAAAGGGTATTAAAGCACCTCCTCAAGTTTATAGAGCTTTAGAAAAATTAATTAAGCTTGGCAAAATTCATAAAGTGGAAAGTAAAAATGCATTCGTAGCCTGTAAAAGTTCTAATTGTGAAGTATCTAAAGCTACTGCCTTTTCAATTTGTGAGATTTGTGAAAAAGTCACTGAAATTGCAAACAATAAACTTTCTAATTTCTTAAATAGTTTTGAGGATAAATCTGGCATGAAATATAAAAAGTATAATCTTGAATTTTTCGGATTATGCAAAAAGTGTAAAAAAACTTAATTTTCCCCCATTTTAGCTGATTATAATTCACCTTTTAGTTGCATTACGGTTACATTTACTAATTATACATGCTAGTTTTTTTAAAAAAATAAGGAGTATACATGAAACATTTTAAAATTATCGTTGCTTTGATTGCAGCTTTGTTCATAACAAAAGCAGTTAATGCTAACGAAATCAAAATGGCTAAAGCAAACTGGGATACTGGTTATTTCCAAGCTGAAATATACAAACAAGCTTTGGAAAAAATGGGCTACAAAGTAACTGAGCCTAAAGCAATTAAGCCTTCAGTATTTTACGTTGCAGCAGCAGCAGGAGATCTTGACCTATGGGTAAACGGATGGTTTGGAACTCATGATGGATATATCAAAGAAGCTAAAGGTAAAGTTAAAAAAGTTGGTTATGTAATGAAAAAAGGTGGCTTACAAGGTTACCTTATCGACAAAAAATCAGCTGACAGCCTTGGTATCAAAAGCGTAATGGATATTAAAAAACACGCAGCAAAATTTGACTCAAATGGTGACGGTAAAGCAGACATGGTAGCTTGCCCTCCAGGTTGGGGATGTGAGAAACAAATCACAAAACACTTTGCTGAACTAGGTTTAGGTGACTTTATAAATCCAGTAAAAGCTGACTATTCAGCATCTATGGCTGACGTAGTTGCAAAATACAAAAACGGTAAACCAGTATTATTTTATACTTGGACGCCGAATTGGACAGTTGGTGCTTTAAAACTTGGACAAGATGTTGTTTGGATAGAAGTTCCATACAGCGCTACAAAAAAAGTAGCAGTATCAAATGCAACAAAATCTAAAATAAATATGGGTTTTGGTGCTGATGATATTCGTCCAGCAGCTAACTCTGATTTCTTAAAAGCTAATCCAAAAGTGAAAAAAATGCTTTCTAAAGCATCTATTCCACTAGCGGATATCGCAGCACAAAACATGAAGATGAATGCTGGTGAGAAAAGCGAAAGAGCAATCAAGAAGCATGCTAAGGAGTGGATTAAAGCGAACCAAAGTACGTTCGACAGTTGGATAAAATAAGTTTTAGGTAAGTGAGCTTAAAACTTTCACCATCTGACTACGAAGTATACGTTCCGATAGCAGAATGGATTGAAAAACATATTAAGGAGTGGTTGTTCATGCAACGACCACTCTTTAAAAAATTATCCGCACCGATAGACTCAGTATTAAACGGTTTAGACACATTATTTAATTTCATACCATTTCCGATAGTAATTTTAATATTCATGGCTTTTGCATTCAAAACCAATGGATTAAAATTTGCATTATTATCAGCATTAAGTTTAATTTTCATTGACCTTGTTGATTTGTGGCAAGAAACAATGACAACATTAGCGATGATTTTTACTGCAGTTATTTTCTGTATGATAATTGGAATACCTTTGGGAATTGTAGCATCACGAAGTAATTTATTTGAAACTATATTAAGACCTATTCTTGATATAATGCAAACAATACCAAGTTTCGTTTATTTAATTCCTGTTGTAATGTTATTTGGTGTGGGTCTGACGCCGGGTGTAGTTGCAACTATTGTATTTGCTTTACCACCAATTGTTAGACTAACGAACTTAGGAATTAGACAAGTAGGTAAGGGATTTAAAGAAGCTGGTGCTAGCCTAGGTTTATCAAGATTTTTAATATTAACTAAAATAGAAATTCCTTTAGCAATGAAGACTATTATGGCTGGGGTTAACCAAACATTAATGTTAGCTTTATCAATGGTAGTTATAGCTGCACTAATTGGAGCAGGGGGGTTAGGATTAACTGTATACGTTGCATTAGGTAGGTTAGATATTGGTGGAGCTGTTGTTGGAGGAACTGGTATTGTTATATTAGCAATTATTTTAGATAGAATAACCCAAAAAATTATTCCTCAAGATAACATTAAATCTAGATAATTTAATTAATTTTTCTCACAAAAAGAACAAAAATGATTGACGTCACAAACATAATCAATGCATATGCAGCTGTAGGAACCATAAACACAATATCATCAAATAACTGAGTTGCTACAAATACAGCTAATGTTCCATTTTGTAAACCACATTCAAGAGAAATACATTTTCTCTGGGGAATTCCTGAAGCAAACATTTTAGCAATATAATAACCTAAGAAAATCATAGTTAGATTTAGCAGCAAAGATATTAAACCTGCTCTTGTTATAAAACTTATTATTCTATCCCATTCTTCAATCCAAATAGATATAAAAACAATTAAAAATAATATTACTGATAGCCTTTGAACTAATAAAGTTTTAGATATTATAAAATCAGTCATTAAACTTCTAACAATCATTCCAAAAAGCACTGGCACGGTTACTACAAAAAACATTTTAAGCGCAATATTTAGCATTGAAATTTCTTTAACTATTTCAATACCTAAATAATTAGCTGAATTAAACACTATCAAAGGGACAATAATTATACTTAGTAAGCTTACAACAGCAGTTAATGTTACTGATAAAGCAACATCTCCATCAGCAAATTTAGTTAATATGTTTGAAGTTACTCCACCTGGTGCTGCCGCAATAACCATGACACCCATAGCAATTTCTACAGGTAACGAAATTAAACTTATTAAGATAATAGCTACTATAGGAAGAAGAATAACTTGTGATAAAAAGCCTATAAGAAAATCTTTAGGATTTTTTACTACTCTTAAAAAATCTTGAGCTGTTAAACCCAGTCCAAGACCAAACATGATTATAGCCAAACATATTGGCGCTATACTTTTTGCGATTTCCACTTATTTCTCCGGTGTTACTTTGTAACATATACATAAAAAAGGCCCAAAATGAAACAATCTTGGGTTGTGCTTAGCTCAACTTATGATAGATTTTATTCATATGAGAATCTTAGCTTCAAGAATTAAAAATGCTAAAGAGTTAAAGTACGGTAAGCTAAAAACTAGCCTACTTAAGCCAAAAAATAACCTTCAGTCAGACTTCTACTATCTTTTTAAGAAGAAAACTTTAATCAAAAAATAATTAATTAAATCATTTTTCCCGTACACGGTGCGACATTATTGATAATGATAATTATTCTCATTCTCAGATAATTGAGAACCATTCGCAAAACTAACGAGGGAGATAAATGAGAAAAATAATATTAGCAGTTTCAGCATTATTTTTTGTTTTTGGAAATCTTTTAGCTAACGAAGTAAATATATTCAGTGCAAGACATTACGATTCAGATGTTCAATTGTATGAAAAATTTACAGCTAAAACAGGAATAAAAGTAAATGTTGTATCTGGAAAATCAGGCGCATTAGAGAAAAGAATAATCGCAGAGGGCGGCACAGCAGACTTATATATAACAGCTGATGCTGGTAGACTTGGTGCATTTGCAGCTAACTTACAAGGTGGTTTAACAAGTGACACAATAAAGTCAGCAGTTCCGAGTAATTTTAGAACATCTAAATGGGTTGGAATAGCTAAAAGAGCAAGAATAGTTTATTTTGCTCCAGAGAGAGTTACAGGTGCAGAGTTAAGAGGTCTGACTTATGAAAGTTTAGCTGATCCTAAATGGAAAGGCAGATTAGTTATAAGAGCTTCTAACAATATTTATAACCAATCACTGGTTGCTTCATTAATTAAAAATAATGGAAAAGGTAAAGTAGCAGAGTGGTCAAAAGGAATGGTTTCGAATATGGCTAGATCTCCAAAAGGTAATGACAGAGCACAAATACTAGCAGTAGCAGCAGGAGAAGCTGATATTGCAGTAGCTAATACATACTACTTAGCTCTTATGTTATCAGGTAAAAAAGGTGCTGAGCAACAAGCTGCAGCAAAAAAAGTAAAACCTTTCTTCCCTAACCAAGATGGTAGAGGAACACATATGAATATCAGTGGTGCAGGTTTAGTAAAAGGAGCTCCTAATAAAGCTAATGCAATTAAGCTTGTAGAGTTCTTACTAAGTCAAGAAGCGCAAGAGCATATTGTTAACAATACTTTTGAATATCCAATGATAGCAGGTGTTTCACCTCATCCATTAGTAGTTAATATGGGTTTAGATTTTAAACAAGATCTTAAAACTAAAGTCGTTAATTACGGAAAAAGACAGGCTGATGCATTAGAAGTAATGACAGCAGCTGGTTGGAAATAGTTGTTAATTAATTATTCATGGCGTTTTAAACGCCATGAATATTAAAACAATGAAAAATAAATTAAATACTTGTAAAAAGGGGTGCAAAACCTGTAATGATGATGCTAAGAGTATGCAAAATCAACTTCAAAATAAAGACCCAAAAGAGTTAAGTTTCGAAGAGGCAAAACAAATATTCTTTCCACTCAAAGAGAAGATTAATTCAAAAAAATAAATGACTAAATATAACTTCTGGTTTTTCAGTTCATTAGCTATTGCGTTAATAGTTGCAATGCCAATTATCACTGTATTTTTTAGTTTTTTTGCTGAAACAAGTAATTACCTTACAGTATTAAAAAATACTTTTCTATTTGATTATATAAACAATTCTTTAACTATTTTAATTTCAGTTTTGTTTATAACTCTTTTATTAGGTGTTATTTCAGCTTATTTTGTATCATTTTATGAATTTCCATTATGTAATTTTTTTAGTTGGGCTTTAATTTTAGCGTTTGCAATACCAGGATATATATTTGCTTTTTCAATAATTGCTTTTTTTGAAAACTATGGAACTGCTTATACAATACTGACGAATATATTTGGTGAATATAATTATAACCCGCATATACCTAAATTAGATGGAATATTAGGATCAATTATAGCTATTAGTTTTTCTTTGTTTCCTTATGTATACGTATTAACAAGATCATCATTTTTCTTTCAATCAAACAACTATATTGAGGTAGGTCAAAATTTAGGTTTATCCGAGAAAGAAACTCTTTTTAAGATTATTTTACCTTCAGCCAGACCAGCAATTATTGCTGGTTTAGCATTAGTTGCTATGGAATGTTTGTCTGATTTTGGAACAGTATCAATTTTTAGTGTTTCCACATTAACTACGGGAATTTATAACTCTTGGCTGTCTTTTGATGATCTAAATACAGCTAATCAAATTTCTTTCGTACTGCTATTATTCATTTTAATTCTTTTATCTATAGAAATTTATTCAAGAAAAGAGGCAAGGTATCATCAACCAGGAAGAGGCTTTAAACCAATTAATAAGATTAAACTTAGTGGGAAAAAATCTTTGCTAGCTTTTTCTTTTTGCTTTTTAGTATTTTGTATAAGTTTTATTTTTCCAGTTTCACAAATGATCTATTGGACTTTAAAATTTCCAAAATATATCCAAGACATTAATATTTTGAAAATAAATTTAAATACAATGTATTTGGTAGGTCTTGCTAGTATAGTATTAGTATTTATTTCATTATTTATCAATTATGGAAGCAGGATATCCAAAAGCAAAATTTTAAATTATTTAACCAATTTCTCAATTTCAGGGTATGCAATTCCGGGAGTGATTTTAGCCGTAGCCTTTATAACTTTATTTAGCAATCTTAGTGAATTTTTAAGTGAAAGTACAAATTTAGGAAGTACAAAAAAAATATTTATAGGATCTATATTCGGTTTAATTTTAGCATACTTTATAAGATTTTTTTCTCTTTCTTTTAATGGAATTAAATCTAGTTATGAGAAAATAAATAATTCAATAGATGAAAGCGCATATTTACTTGGGTATTCAAAAATTAAAACTTTTTCAAACATTCATGTTCCGTATTTAAAAAACAATATAATTTTAATAGTTGTGCTTATATCTTTAGAAATTATAAAAGAGTTACCAATTACTATGATATTAAGACCTTTCAATTTTGAGACTTTTGCTACACAAGCATATGTCTATGCCTCTCAAGATTTATTAGAAGCTGCGGCATTACCTTCTTTATTTCTTATAAGTTGGGCAACTATCCTCATAATATTTTCTTCAAAATATATACTTTCACAAAAAAACTAATATAATCAAAAAATGTCAAATCGATTTTTTGAAATTAAAGCCGGTAATTTTGTTGCGAGTGAAAAAAATAAAGTTAACAATGTAAACCTTAAAATAGAAAAAAAAGGTGAAATTGTTTCTTTATTAGGTCCTTCTGGTGTTGGTAAAACAACAATACTCAGAACTATTGCCGGGTTACAAAAACTGAGTGCTGGTGAAATTTATTTAAAAGATAAACTAATATCTTCTAAAGAGGTTCATGTTGAACCAGAAAAAAGAAATATAGCTTTGTCATTTCAAGACAATTCATTATTTCCAAATTATAAAGTAATTGACAATATAAATTTTGGAAAAAAAAGATCTAATGGTAATGGCTTTTCTTATGAAGCAGACGACATTATTAAATTGCTTCATATCGAACCAATTCTAGAAAAATTTCCCCATCAAATAAGTGCTGGTGAAGCTCAACGAGTATCTTTAGCAAGATCATTAATGTCCAAACCAGATTTATTATTACTGGATGAACCTTTTTCAAATATTGATCAAAATTTGAAGGAAGAAATACAATATTCAGTAAAAAAATTATTAAAAAAAATTAATTTAACTACAATAATTGTAACTCACGACTCCTATGAAGCATTTTCTCTAGCTGACAGATGTGGAATAATATTAAATCAAGAGCTTAAACAATATGACATTCCGTATAATGTTCATCATGAACCTAATTCATTAGAAGTTGCAAAATTTTTAAATAAAGGTGTTTTTGTTGATGTTAAAGTTGTAACAAATGACTGTGCCGTACATAGTTTACAACATAAAGAATTAGGAGAGATAAGGGGCAAGCTACTTAAGAATTATCCAAAAGGAGAAAGCGTTAAATTATTATTACAACCTGAGGATCTTGTTCATGATGATCAAAGCAAACTTAAGCTTGAGGTAGTTGATAGAAAGTTCAGGGGCACAAACTTTATATACACTTTAAAAACTCAAAAGGGTGAACATATTCCAGTCTTTGTTCATTCCCACCATATTCATCAACACGAAAAATCAGAAAAGTTTGGTATCAAAACTCCTATTTTTATTGACCATTTAGTATGTTTCTAATTAAATAGTAAAATGAAATTTTCATTAGAAATTACCTCTAAAACAGATCTATCAGTTCTCCCTGGTCTGAAAGATGTTTATATCACGATGTTACCTGGTACAGATTACAAGGAAGTAGCTAATAAAGCTGATGAGCTAATCAAATCTGGGTATAACCCAATTCCTCATTTCCCAGCGAGATCAATAAAAGATTTAAATGAGTTAAAGGACTATGTAAAAATGTGTAAAGATTCTGGCGTAAAACAAGCTTTAGTAATTGGTGGAGGGAGAGAACCTGTAGGTGAATACCACTGCTCGTTGCAATTACTTGAGACAGGATTATTTCAAGGGATGAAGATAGGAATTGCTGGACACCCTGAGGGTTCCCCTGATATATCCGATTCAGAATTAGAAAAAGCTATGAAAGAAAAAACTCCTCTTGCAGATTATATCGTAACGCAATGGCTTCTGGATCCAACGGTAATAGCTAATTTTATTTCAAAACAAACTCTCCCAGTTCATGTTGGAATTACTGGTCCCTTAAAAATAAGCAGCTTATTAAAGTTTGCGAGTATTGTTGGGGCAAAAAATTCTTTAAATTTTCTTAAATCTAATACAAAACAAGCTTTAGATTTATTGAAGCCTAGAGATCCTAACGAATTGATAAACAGCTTAAAGAAAGTTACAGAACACTTTCATATTTATACTTTTGGTGGTCTCAAGGAAACAAACAAATGGTTGGTAGCAAACAATTATGCCAAAGAAAAATAAAAAAGCAAAAAAAGTTAAATCAAAGAAAAAATTTAAACTAATATCTTTAAAACCTGAAAAAGTTAATTATGACAAAATCCGTCATGAAACGTCGGTTGATCAGTCTGATAGACAAGTTCCCTACAATCTGAGACAAAGCGGACCAACTAAAGTTGAAATGTTAATTTCTACAAGAGTAAGAAAATCTCCTTATTGGCATTTATCAATGAAAGCAGGTTGTTGGAGAGCTACTGTATACAATAGAATTTATCATCCAAGAGGTTACGTAAGACCTGAAAAAGGAGGAGCGATGGTTGAGTATGCAGCAATAAAAAACCACGTAACAATGTGGAACGTTGCTGTTGAAAGACAAATAAGAGTTAAAGGACCAGATGCAGAAAAATTTGTCGATTATGTAATTACAAGAGATGCAACAAAAATCTCAACAATGAGAGGTCGTTATGTAATTTTATGTAATTACAAAGGTGGGGTTTTAAATGATCCTGTTTTGTTAAGAGTGGCTGACGATGAATTCTGGTTTAGCTTATCAGACTCAGACATAGGTCTTTATTTGCAGGGAGTAAACGCAGATAAAAGATTTAACGTTGAAATAGATGAAATTGATGCATGTCCAGTTCAGATTCAAGGTCCAAAATCGAAAGCTTTGATGAAAGATTTAGCAGGTGATCAAGTTGATTTTGATAATATGCCTTTCTATGGTTTAGCTGAAGCAAATATAGGTGGTCGAAGTTGTGTTATATCACAATCAGGTTTTTCTGGTGAAGCAGGTTATGAAATATATTTAAGAAATGCTACTTTGTACGCTGAAGATAT
>ENA-OSEY01002626-OSEY01002626.1-marine-metagenome-genome-assembly--contig:-NODE-2626-length-11511-cov-17.146318_pt1 | contig 11511 bp, 9 predicted proteins | sample MGYA00248465_ERZ534230 | MGnify/ENA primary metagenome ERZ534230 (study PRJEB26409, sample SAMN06344110) | marine metagenome | isolation source: Sea water from surface | place: Atlantic Ocean:Southern... | reverse complement strand
GATAAAGATTTTCATGATATTAGATTTAGTGTTGCAACAATGGATGCTTTAGATTGTCATCCAGATCAAATGGATAAAGTTTATAAAGCCCACCATAGATTTGGAAATCTTCTACACGATGATAAGTTTCAGATTAAATTTAGATTAGGACCTGGAGACATATTTTCTTTTAATAATAGGCGTGTTTTACACGGCAGAACTGCTTTTGATCCAAATTCAGGTCATCGTCATCTTCAAGGATATTATTTAGATAGAGATGAAATACTTGGAAGATTGGAATATCTTAAAAAATATAAATCATAAGTTTTCAAATATAAGATTGTTATCTTTTTCATATTTCAAAAATTCCTTTTTGTTTTTAATTGTGTAATAATATTTCTCTTTATTAATTATTTGTATTCTTCGACTATTTAAAAACTTTTTATCTAATATTAGATATTTTATTTTTTTATTTAGGCTACTTTTTAAAATAGATTTTACGCTAGATTTGTTGGAAAAAGATAAACCTACTGATAGTTTTGAGTTAAGTTTAAGAAGATTATAGATGTTTTCATGCTTAAAAGAGATAAAAGTACATTTTTTAAAACTTCTAGTTTCTTTAATCAAATTAGATAAAAGTTCTTTATCAAATAATGGCTTTATTTCAATAAAGACAGGAAATTTATTTTTTGAAATTTTTAGAACCTCTTTTAACGGTGGTATTTGAAAGTTTTTATTTTTAATTTTTTTTAGATCTTCATAATTAATATTTTTGATACTTTTGCTTATTTTAAAAATTCTTTTTAAAGTAAAATCATGAAAGCATACAAACTTTTTATCTTTGGTTGAATGAATATCTGTTTCAATCCCATATCTTTTCTTAAATGATGCTCGAAACGACTCTAAGCAGTTTTCTTTGTAACTCTTACTGACTATTCCTCGATGGATAATGTGCATAAAAAAAAGGGCTTCGTTCTCACAAAGCCCTTTTAATTAACTAGTTTAAAGATTTATTTTGGTATCCAACTTTTCCATTTGTCAGGATTGTTGTCTTTCCATTCTTTAACTACTTCTTTAAGATCTCTATTTTTCTGTTTTACTTCAACTAACATTACAGCTTGATCAGCATTATCGAATTTCATTTTAGTGAAAAATTCAGCTGCTTTAGCGTGCTCAGGCTTAGCAAAAGTATCAGGATTACCATAATTGAAAGTGTAGTCCTTTGCCCAACCAGTTGCTGGCCATGCTGCAGTTCCACAATCTTTCCAGTTGTTTGCTTCTGTGAATGAATCACAAGTTTTATGTGCAGGAAGTTTTACACCAACCATGTCATAAGCACCAAAGAACCAGTGAGGTTCCCATAAATATAACAAGAAAGGTTCTTTTCTTTCATAAGCAGCTACAGCTTCGGCAATTGCTGCCGCTTCTGTTCCTAATTCATCAGCTTGGAAATCAATACCTAAAAGATCAAGTCTTTTTTGGTCGTGACAGTTCCACCCTGCAACAGGACATGCAATAAGTCTTCCTTTGCTTCCAGACTCAATTGTAGCAAATTTGTCTTTATGCTTATTTAAATCTTTCCATGATTTAATGCCTAAACTTTCAGCAGCATATCTAGGAATGTAGTAGTCAGATAAACCTATAATTCCAGATGTTCCTAAAAGTTTTACACTTCCATCACCTTCATAATTAAACATAGTTTGACCATCGTAAATTAGCGGACCTTTCATCATTACTGTGTCTGCTTCGGCATAACTTGGCCAACTTTCACATGCAAAATCAATTTCTCCAGCTGCAATTGCTTCCCATAAACCTGTACCTGATGGGAATACAACTCTTTTGACTTTGTATCCTAACTCTTCTTCTAGCATACTCACAGCTACTTGACATGTGATCTCTCCACCAGTCCAGTCAGCTACTGCTGCTGTTAATCTTTTAGCATGTGCAGTACCAAAACTTCCTAGAACTAATACAAGTGACAATATCAATGCTGAAATACTTTTTGATATTTTCATATTATTTTCCCTCATTTTAATTAATTAAAAACTTATTTTAGATCAAAATTGATAGGTATGTAAACTTATAAAATTGTAACGTTTTTGTTTAGAATGCTTATAAACCAAGCGCTTCTCTTTGCTTTTTTGTCCAAGCAAGAGAAATTCTATCAATAATAATAGCCAATAAAACTATACCAATTCCTGCTGCAAGACCTCTTCCAGTATCTGATCTAGCTAAACCATTGAAAACTTCTAACCCTAAACCTTTTCCCCCAATTAGAGGAGTAACAATTTGCATTGCAAATGCCATAATTACTGTTTGATTAAAGCCAACGACTAAACTTGGTACAGCAAGTGGAAATTTAATTTTATTTAATGTTTGTAATAATGTTCCTCCAAAAGATCTTGAAACTTCAGAATATGTTCCTGAAACTTGTGTTAATCCTAGAGAAGTTAATCTTATAATTGGAGGTATTGAATAAATTACTGTTGCAAGAACTGCTGACACTGTTCCTCCACCAAAAAACATTAGAACAGGTATTAGGTAGCAGAAATAGGGCAGGGTCTGCATAGCATCCAAAACAACGTTCTGAACATTCCTAAATCTCTCATTGTAGGATGCAATTATTCCAAGTGGAACACCAATAGCAAAACACAAAATTACTGAAACTAAAACTGATGAAAGAGTGATCATAGCTTGGGGCCAGATACCGTTAGCACCTATAAATAACAATAATATCAATGTAACAAAAGCAAATCGCAATCCAACGGTAAAATATCCAATCACCACAAATATACCAGTAGTGTACCACCATGGTATATGAGTAAGAAAAGTATCAAGTGGTCTTAAAAGATTAAGATAAATAAATGCCCTTAAACCTTTGGTAAACGCAATAAAGCCAGGGTTTACAGTTAATGATTTAACTCCATCAGCAATTGGTTGTCTTATAGAAAGTTTCCAATCTTCAGGAAAGGTTCCTATTTTAAATAAACTTGAATCTATAAAAGAAATGAGAAAAAAAACAATAAATGAGGGTATAATGTAATACCTTTTGCTTAATAATTCACCTATATCTTTAGCAGTATCTTTATTAAATAAAGAAATTAAAAATTCAAAAACGTAAGCAATATATTTAGTAATATTTATGCAAACAAAATTTACTAAACCACTCAAAAATTCTAAAGGTTTTTCTATAATTCTAGCAATACTATATTTTTCCCAAGCTTGCGGTAGTAAGTAAAATTTTTGAACATCTGAAGGCAAAGTTGTTTTTGGTTTACTTAATGCTAAACCAAACCTATCAAACATAATAGCCATAAATAATATACAAAGCCCACCTTCCATTGCCCAACCAACATCTAAGTTTCTAATTGCTAGCCAAACTTGTCCCCCAATACCTTCTGCTCCTATAAAACAAGCAAGTACAACTAATGCTAATGCCATCATGATCACTTGGTTTATTCCCATCATTATGCTTGGTAGAGAAAGTGGTATCTTAATTTTAAATAATAACTGTAACTTGCTTGACCCAAAAGATGTAGCTGACTCAATCGTTTGTTCAGGAACCTGTCTTATACCCGTATTAGTTAATCTAATTATTGGGGGCATTGCATAAATCATGGTTGCCAATATTGCTGGCGCCCCACCGATTCCAAAAAAGAATAAAGCTGGAAAAAGATATACAAAGGCAGGCATAACCTGCATTGTATCCAAAATAGGCTTCATAAAATTATCAAACCTATCACTTTGAGAGCACATCACACCCAATGTAACGCCAAATACAACACACAGTAATACTGACAAACCCATTAAGGCCAAGGTCTGCATGGACTCATCCCACATTCCTGTTCCTCCCCAGAAGTAAATAACAAATAAAGAATATAGTCCAAGCCTTAAGCCACCTGCTATTAAACAAGGTAAAAAAATTATCGCTGCAATTAACAACCAAGGTGAGTCAATTAGAAAGTCCTCTAGGAAATAATATCCATTTTTTATATATCCAGCTATTATTTTGGTAAACCATCTGTAATTTTTTTTTAAATAATCTTCGCCATCATTAACCCAGGCAGTAAATGTAAATTCATCAGTGACTACCTTGGGCATTTTGGATGGACCTTCACTTTGAAAAGATAGCCATAAAGCTATAAGAAAAGTTATTAAGATTGCTGAATATGTTATTATATTTTTAGAGTTATTTGATTTTTCTTCAATACTTGTAACTTCAGATGACATATTGATATGAAACTTAAAATAAATAATTTTACATTTAAAGAAAAATATTGTCTATTTTTATGATATTAAAATAACTAAAAATATGAGTAACCAGCCAAAAATAACTTGCTCAAATGTATGGAAATTGTTTGGGTCGGATGAAAAAAGAATTATTAAAGATTTAGATAAAAATTTATCAATTAAAGAGGTTCAAGAAAAAACAGGACACGTCGTTGCTGTAAAAGATGTAAGCTTTTCAATAGAGAAAGGTGAGACATTTGTTGTAATGGGTTTATCAGGAAGTGGAAAATCAACCTTAGTAAGATGTATTTCAAGATTAATCGAACCAACAGCTGGAACTGTAAAAATGGATGATGTTGACGTAACAAAAATGAGTGGCAGAGAACTATTAGATTTAAGAAGAAATAAAATGAGCATGGTTTTTCAACATTTTGGTTTATTTCCACACAGAACAGTAGTGGAGAATATTGGATATGGTTTAGAGATTAGAGGAAATAAAAAAAATGATAGAATAGAAAAATCAATGGAAGTTTTAAAAATGGTTGGTTTAGAAGGTTGGCATAACAATTATCCAAGGGAACTATCTGGAGGAATGCAACAAAGGGTAGGTTTAGCTCGTGCATTAGCTGTAGATCCAGAAATTTTAATTTTTGATGAACCTTTTTCAGCATTAGATCCATTAATTAGAAGAGAAATGCAGGATGAGCTATTAAAGATTCAAGAAAAATTACAAAAGACAATGGTATTTATTACTCATGATTTCTTAGAGGCAATTAAAATGGGTGATCATATAGCAATTATGAAAGATGGAGAAGTTTCTCAAGTTGGAACGCCAGAGGAAATTGTTGCTAACCCCAAAGATCAATATGTAAAAGATTTTTGCGAAGACGTACCAAAATACAAAGTCCTTAGTGCAAGCAAAGTAATGAGAGAAGAATGTTGTGATGACACAAAAAAAATGTTTGAAAGCGGATCAAATAATATCCCTCACAATTCAAAAATAGAAACTTTAATTGATAAGCTTGTAGATACAGATCAGAAATTTCCAGTGGTTAATAGTGAGACAGGTGAACTTATTGGTGAAATTGATAGAGCAATAGTTATGAAATCAATGAAATCTGCTAGTTAATTTCTCTACTGACCTTAGTTTTTTTTTGTTTTACTTTATCTCTCCAAATTATAATCATTCCAGCAAACACAATTACAAAAACTCCTGGAAATAATTGTTCCCAAGGAGCCTCATTAAAAAATAACCAACCTAAAACAAATGATGAAGGAATACCAAAATATTCAAACGAAGCCATCTTACTTGCAGAGATTAATCTATAAGAATAGATAAAAAGTATTGCTGCAGTACCTCCAAGAATACCAGTCAATGTCATAAGAAAAAAATCTTGGGTACTTTTTATTTCTGCATGTCCGGTAGTCAATAAAAACAGCACAACACCACCAATTACATTAAATATTAAAGTGTATAATTGAATTTTTGCTGTTGAGTGACCATCCGGTATAAATTTTAAAATTATCACACTTAATGCCCAAGCAATCGCAGTTAGAATTGGAAATATTGAGTAAAAACTAAATATATCACTTCCTGGCTGAACAATTAAAACAACGCCAAAAAAACCTATAAAAATTGCAGACCATCTATAAATACCAACTTTATCCTTTAAAAAAATTATTGATAAAATTACAATGAAAAATGGCGAAGAAAATGTAAGAACCATAGCGGTAGCAAATTCTAAATTAATAACTGAAATAAATATAAATATATTCATTGATAAGAAAGCCAACCCTCTAAAAAAGCTTAAGACAATGAATTTGTTGTTTAGGTTCCTAAAAACTGAAATGTACTCTTTAGTAAATAAAATAAGTATAAATAAAGGGATTACCCCCGCAATATTTCTGAATACTGCTAACTGAATTACAGTATATTCATTACCCAAAAACTTTATTACAACCATATACATATCCACACATAGTATTGCTAAGAGCATGGTAAATATTGCTAAATATGTTTTTTTTAAATCTGTTTTTTCTGAAGAAATATTCATTTATAATTTTTTAAAATTGTATACTTTATAAAAGAAATGCAAAGTTTTAAACTTAACGAAACCGATATTCTATCCAATCAAGATTGGACGTTTCCGACTAATATTGCATACGGTCCAGGTAGATTGAAAGAAATAGGTGGTATCTGTAATAATTTAGATATTAAAAACCCTTTAATTGTTACAGATAAAGGTAGCACAAAATTACCATTTATAATTAATTTACAAAATTATTTAAAAAGTTCTGATGTAAAATCCGATTTATTTTTTGATATATCTCCAAATCCAAGAGAAGATGAGGTTTCAAATGGTGTTAGTAAATTTAAAGATGGAAACCATGATGCTATAATTGCAATCGGTGGAGGCAGTGCCATGGATGGAGGAAAATTAATTTGCCTCACAGCAAACAATGACGTTCCATTAAGAGATTTTGAGTTTGAATTAACTCCGCCTAAAATTAGCAAGGATAACCCATTCCCAAAAATTATAACTATTCCAACAACTGCTGGAACTGGAGCTGAAACAGAAATTTCAGCTATGGTTACTTATTTAAAAGAAGGCATGAAATTTTGTATGTGGCATCCAGATGTTAGACCTTCCTTAGCATTGTTAGATCCAGAACTAACTATTGGATTGCCAGCAAATTTAACGGCATGGACTGGTGCAGATGCTTTAATCCATGGTATAGAGGGTTATTGTGTTCCTGGTTTCAATCCAATGTGTGATGGTGCTGCTTTAGAAGGTTTATCTTTGATATCAAAATCTTTAGTCACAGCTGTAGAAGATCCTAGCAATATAGTTGCAAGAGGTGGAATGCATGTTGGATCTTGTTTAGCAGGAATTTCTTTTTTAAAAGGTTTAGGATTAGTACATGCTATTGCTCATATGGTTGGAGCCGAATACAATACTCATCACGGACTAACGAATGCAATAATATTACCTGTAGTTTTAAAATATAATCTACCAGGTATGGAAGAAAAAGTTAAAAGAATGTCAGAGGCTATGCAATTTAAAGATCATTCTGTAGATGCATTTATATCAAACATTGAAAACATTCTTGATAGAATTAAAATTCCAAAAAGTTTAAGCGAAATTGGAGTCCCCGAGGATTGTGTTGATAGAATTGCTGAAAAATCAATGAAAGATCAAGCCTATGGACAAAATCCTAGAAAAGCAACTTTAGAAGAAATAAAGGAAATTACTCTAGCATCCATTAAAAAAGCTAGGTAATAGTAAATTCTCATGCTTGAAAATAAATCAGTTAAAGAAATTATTTCTTTAATTAAGAAAAAGGATGTTTCAGTAAAAGAAATAGTTGGCTTATATTTTGAAAGAATAAAAAAATTTAATCCATCTTTGAATGCTATTGTTTCAATTAAGGATGAAGAAGAAATAATTAAAGAAGCTGAGATTAAGGACAAAAATTTTGACGAGAATAAGCCGTTATTTGGCTTACCTCTTGCCTCTAAAGATTTGCTAGATGTAGTTGGTTTTCCAACCACTTATGGTTTTCCTGGATATAAAGATTATTTTCCAAAAAAAAATTCTATAATTGTTGATCGTCAAATAGATGCCGGTGGAATAATAATTGGAAAAACAAATACTGCTGAATTAGGAGTGGGCGCTCATACAGCTAATAGATTATTTGGAATAACACCAAACATTTATGGAAATAGTCAATCATCAGGTGGATCAAGTGGTGGAGCTGGTGTTGCAGTTGCAGCAAATTTACTGCCATTTGCTGATGGTACAGATATGATGGGTTCTTGTAGAACACCTGCTGCTTACGCAAATGTCTATGGTTTTAGACCAACACCAGGATTACTTCCCGATTATCGAACAAATGAAAAAAAGAAAAATCTTCCAGTTATTTCAACACCAGGATGTCTAGCCAGAACACCTGATGATATGTCTATTTTTTTAGATGTCATAGTTGGAGAACATAAAGAAGATCCAATTTCTTTCAGTTTAGATAATTCTTTTAGTGAGGTTAATTTAAGTGACCATGAATTTTCAAAAATAAAAATTGGATGGTTATCTGACATGAATGGTAACTATCAATATGATCCTGAGATAATTGAAATATGTAACAAACAACTTAACAATCTTGAAAAGCATAAAGTTATAATTGAAAACTTAAAACCAAAAATAGATGCTCATAAATTATGGAATTGCTGGGGAACGTTGAGAGCAAAAAGTATTTATGAGGATATTATTACAATGAATATAAAAGATGTTAATGAAATGACTCCACAAGCGATATGGGAATACAATAAAGGTATCAAACTTACAGATGAAGATGTAAAATCTGCTCTTAACTCAAGAATTGAATTATCAAATGATGTAAATAGTTTATTTGGTGATTTTGATTTTTTAGCTTTACCATCTCAACAATCATTTCCTTTTGATAAAAATTTAAGACACCCAGAAAAAATTAATGATAAATTAATGGATACTTATCATAGATGGATTGAAATACATATATTTGCTAGTCTTTTTTACTTACCATCAATTTCTTTACCTATTGGTTTTAATAAAGAGGGATTTCCAATAGGTATTCAAATTATAGCAAAACAAAAAGAAGATTTAAAAGTGATATCTTTTGCAAAAAGATATGAGGAAATTTTTAATTATTCTAAAATTAAACCAAAATTAAACTAATGGTCAGACACAAACATCATTTTAAAATAGCTTTTGCATTAGCAATAGCTGCTGGATCATGGGGAGTTTATTGGCTACCTCAAAGAATTTTAGAAGATGGGGGACTTACTGGAGGTTGGGGAACAATTTCTCAAATGATGATCGGAATTTTATTACTTACACCCATCTCTTTGTGGAGAAAGTATAAAGGTCGTACATCTGGTTTAGAAATTCCTTTTGTTGGTTTTTTAACGGGCAGTGGTTTTATATGTTACGCATTAAGTTTCTTGCTTACAGATGTTGTACGAGCATTGATCATGTTTTACATGATACCTGTCTGGACGACTATTTTTGAAATATATTTTTTAAAAAAAAGACCAGGTTTAGAAAGAGTTTTAACTTTAAGCTTAGCACTTGGGGGTTTGTGGGTAGTTTTCAGTCAATCTAATATCATACCATTACCACAAAATGCAGGAGATTGGTTGGCATTACTAGGAGGTGTACTATTTGGGGCTGGGTTAGTGCGTTTAGAAATTTCCAAAACAGACGGCGTCTTTCCGGTAATCTTTTCTTTCTTCGTTTATGGGACAATATTTAATATTTTTGCTGGCTTTATTTTAAAAGATTACTTAGGACCTATGCCACCGATTGAAGCTTTTGCATCAATGTTTACTTTTTTAGTTCTTATTTCAGTATTTTATTTTATTCCTACCGGAGTAGTTATAATGTGGTCTCCATCTGTTTTAGGTGCAGGCCTTTGTGCAATATTATATTTAAGCGAAATAGTAGTTGGAGTTATATCAGCTGGTATTTTAACAGATGAAACATTTGGTTGGAGAGAAGTTGTTGGAAGTACAATGATTGTTGTAGGAGGAGTATTAGCTGTTGTTCTAGCACCAAAAGAAGAAAAATAGATGCTGTTTAAAGAAAAGTTTAAATCAAATTCAAAAATATTCTTAGATGGTGGAAATGGTTCTGAGATTGCAAACTTAGGAGGTGAGATGACACCAGCTTTTTCTGCATTAGCAACAATCACAGCACCAGAAATTGTAAGACAAGTTCATGAAAATTTTATGGATGCAGGCTGTGATCTTATTACAGCAAATACTTTTAGCACTACAAGACACAATATGAATAGTATTAACAAAGGTAATGAAACAAAAGAGTTTATTGTTAGATCTGTCGATATAGCCAAAAAGGCAATTAAGAATAAGGGGAAAGAAAATATAGTTGGAATAGCAGGGAGTATGTCGAATTTTTTCTCACTGAAGGAAAATGAATTTGTTCCAGATCCAAAGTACATACCTTCATTTAGAGAGGAAGAGAGAAATTATAAAGAGGCTGCTAAAATCTTAAAAGAAGAGGGAGTCGATCTTTTAATTCTAGAAATGATATTAGATATAGATCACTCAAAAATCTTACTTAACTCTGCATTAGAAACTGGTTTACCTGTTTGGGTTGGACTTAGTTGCTGTATAAGCAAGTTTGATAATAAGGTTATTGGAAGAAATTTTAGAGCTGAAAAAGAAAAATCACTTATTTATGATGAAAGTATATACAAAGAGCAACCAAAATTTATTCCTGATGATAAGATTGTTCTTTTAGATGATATTATGAAATCTCTAACAAATATCGGCGGAGATGTTTATGGTATTATGCATACTTGGCTTGTTGATGCCTTTGATGGATTGAGGGTAATTAAAAATAATTGGCAGGGTCCAATTATGTTTTATCCAGAGATACATAAGTTTGATACAAAAACACATAAGGCAACAGTGACATACGCAGAGGATGAATTCGCTGATGAATGTGGAAAACTAATTGATGACCAAATTCAAATTATCGGAGGGTGTTGTGGTGTCACAGATAATCATCTCAAAAAATTAATTTCAAGGTATTCTTAATTTTAATATTAATTGTTAACTAAGTTTATCAACATATTAATCATATCAACTTTATAACTCTCTTTTGTTGCAGATTTTGTTTCCAATACTGAAAAAAATGCTGCGACTTTGCCAGTTTTAAAATTTGTTGCCAAAAACTGACCTCCATATCCAGAGTGTCCAATCATGTTACCTGATACCATTGTTGAATTTGAGTAATACAAATATTTATTTTTTGATAATTCCATGTATTTAGGTCCTAAATTTTTAATAGTTTTGTCTAAAAAAGAAGGTGATCCAACTTTTCTATTTCCAACCCCCATACCTTTTCTTGCAAAAAGCAAACCCATTCTTAAAAAATCTCTTGTAATTAAACAACCACCACCAGACATCCATGGCATCCCATATCTATCAGAGGCAATATATAAACCTTCTTCAAAGCCAGCAGCTTCAACTGCCGATAAAACCCAATCTCTTAAAGTTCTTCCACTTACCTTTTCTACAATTAATCCAACTACATCAGTATTTGCAGATTTGTAAAATGCATATTGAGATCTATTTATTAAACTTTTGTTTTTAATTTTTTTAATTGTATTTAAATATTCTTCTTGGCTTAAATGATTTTTTAAATTTTTTGGTAGTCTCCAACCTCCAACTGGCTCATGTAAAAATGAAGAAGAATATGCTTTAGTATAATCTTCGGTATAGGAATTTATAATATTCATATT
>ENA-OSEY01002625-OSEY01002625.1-marine-metagenome-genome-assembly--contig:-NODE-2625-length-11515-cov-1.673981_pt1 | contig 11515 bp, 5 predicted proteins | sample MGYA00248465_ERZ534230 | MGnify/ENA primary metagenome ERZ534230 (study PRJEB26409, sample SAMN06344110) | marine metagenome | isolation source: Sea water from surface | place: Atlantic Ocean:Southern... | reverse complement strand
TAAGTGTGATATTTACACCTTCATTACCATTGACTAAGAATCTGTTTAATGTAGAGGTATAAGTGCTAACTGTTGCTGAAGCACCACTACCATTTGATATAGTTTCTAAACCACTAACAAAATCACCAGTGACATTACTCAAGTAAATATATGTTGCTGTAACAACTGTTATAGTTCCACTTCCACCACCATTTCCCTGTCCGTCTCCAGAACCAGTTACGGTATTACCCACAGCAAATGTTCCAGTAACAGAAGAAATTTCTATTTTTGCTCTGGTAACAGCAGTTAAGGTATACGTTGTTGTTGGTGCATTTCTAAAGGTAACACTATACGCATCAGTTGCATTCAAATATCCAGATCCACCATTTGTAATGGTTCCTTGTAAACCAGGTATTGTAAAGTCAGCACTAGCAATTGTTGTTGGAGATCCTCCTGTAAATTCTACACCAGTATATGTGCCAGGTGTATATCCAGATCCTGATGAGGTTATATTTCCTGCTACTGATTGAATGTCAACTGCAGCTGTAGCATTTTTTCCTCCACCACCAACTAGAAGGACTGTTGGATTAGTCTCAAATCCTTCGCCAGGAACGTCTAAAGTTAGAGAGGTTATCCTAGCAGTTTGCTCATCTAAAACTGGAGTAATCGTTGCCTCAGTTGTAGGATTACCACTTATTGTTACGGTTGGAATACTCCTATATCCCAATCCATTAGTTAGTAAAGTTACAGATGCTAATGGGAACCCTAAAGTTGCAGTTGCTGAAGCACCACTTCCAGTGGTGTCTCCAGTTCCAAGAGTAAATGATATTGTTGGAGCATTTCCTACTGCATATGATCCCAAATCTGTTAGTGTTATTTCATCTATTCCTCTACCTAGTATTCCATTAGCGATTGCTCCAGTTCCGCTAGAATCAGTAATGCTAATAGTTGGTGCAGTGAGATATCCACTACCTTTGTTTGCAACTGCAATTGCTGTGATTGCTCCTGCTGAGACTGTTATAGCTCCTACGGTTGCATCTGTTCCTTTTATGAACATTGAGCCAGAACCTTCTGCAGTTATATCAATAGCATTTCCTGAGTTTGCATCTGACAATGAAGCTGCAAGTTTAATAGTATCATTATCAACACGAATAATGTAATATGTGGTTTGATCTGTAAGACCAGTAGGTGCAACTGCAGATCCATCAATAGTTGATGAGTCAAATGTTACCTGATCAGCCGTCTCAAATGGATGAGCATTTATTGTAATTGTGTTTGCAGTTGTATCTACTGTAGTTGCGTCTGCAGTAAATGCTATCTGTGGTGCAGCGTCAATACTTACACTTGGGGATGCTGAGTATCCAGTTCCACCATCTGCAATCGCTAGATCAGTAATATTTACTACAAAACCTCCAGTAATATTAACCGCATCAGAATTTTGGCCCGCCATGGTTCCAACGCTATCTTTACTTACAAAGGATTGCAGGGTATCAGATGATACGTAAGCAGCGAGTGTATCCAGTGGCGCATAGATGGAAAGATCTGGGAGGTTGTCGAGGTCAGAATAGCTATTGCTTAGTGCAACGCTTGAAAGATTTGAAGTGAGCGTATACGATGATAGACTATCACCCATAACGTAAACGTTTAGCGTATCAGACTCTAATACCTCAGATAGATCTGGACGGCCACTTAGATCCTGGTAATTTCCTGTGAAGGCAACAGAATCAAGGCTCGTGATTTTAGGATACTCAGACAGGGTGTCTTTCTGAGCGTAGACAGATAGGTCTGGTCGATCATCGAGGTCTAAATAGCTTCCTCCCTGAGAATATTTTGCCGTATCCGAAACCACAGAATAAAAGACAGAGGTCATTTCTTGTCTTGGGGATAGCGTTGTTTCATCTACTGCTATCTCAAGATATGAGTTTGCAGGAACGCTTGTAATTGCGTTGACTATTCCTAGGGTAGCGCTGATGACTCCATCGCTGACGCCAATGCTCTGAGTCTCTTCCCAGAATGCAGTGCCTCCTTCATACTGTTCAAACAATTTAAACGTTACCTGATATGTCCCATCGCTCACAGCCCTACCATTAGCCTTTGTCAAAAGACCTTGATAGGATAAGCGTCTGGGTACGGCATCTCGCTCAGAGTTCATTTGCACTCCAGCGCTTTTCAAACGTTCGAATGAAGGTTTAGTTTGATTGTTTTTCTGGGCTAGGGCTAATGAGCCTAATAACACAGAAATGAGTAAGAACTTTCTCATGATCAACTCCTTTGATGATCTAATACGATGAAAAAAACTTAAAATGGAAAATCTGGTGGAAGGTCAATTGCGCCGCCGTCACTTAAGGCAGCAGAGACTCCCTGATTTAACAAAACCAAAAGTATTCCAAACAATAGTGGGTGGCTTTTTAGATAGGCAGCGATTTTGCGATTCCTATCTGAAATCTTTGTAAATATTGATACTTTTACTTCAGGAACAAGGTCACCTAGCGCAGACTCTACGGCAGTCTTTATGGGCTCTTCGAGCCCGTAGATCCCCTCCTTTAGAATGATATAGTAAGGATAATGAATATATTTAAAACGACTACTGTTGGACACCGTTTTGTATTGTACTCTGGTTAGTCTATGGCCAAGCGTATGTGTTGCATATAGCGTAGTCATTCCGTAGTTATTAACTCTGAGCTGCGCTACGTCCATCACTCTGTTGTCATTATCAGTTATGGTGCTGATTATTCCATCCGTTGTAACCACTCTTATGGATCCGAACATGTTGTCAGCAATATAAAGACGATTTAAAGAATCAAAATCAATACTAACCGGTGATCCTATATAAGATTCAAGGGCCATGACCCCATCCATCGCAGTGGCGAGAGTACTCTCTGTACCCGCTACGGGAATTACTGAGCCATCCATGGCAACACGAAAAACAACTCCTGTTGTCATACTGCTTACAAACAATGATCCATCACTTGATAGCGCAATATCTGATGGTTTGTTGATCACTCCAGGCGCAAGAAGCGTGGTTCTGTTGCCCTTCGGGTCAAATTGCTGGACGGAACCATCCCCCTCAAATAAGACCACTACGTTTCCTTCAGGGTCTACTCGTATACTTGTTGGAGTGTTTGGTTCATCATTTCGGATCAAGCCGTTCTCATCCCTTGGGGTTGAATAAATAGTAGAGGTAGCTCCCTCATAAATCTTTTTTACGGTATGGTCGTGTTTATCTGTGATATAAAGCTCGCCTAAATACCCTGAGCATACTCCTGAGGGATAGAAGAGACTTTTTTTATCCTCTGACATAGAAATTGCATTTTCTGGATGCATCTCTATCCCAAGCTTGTTTACGCTCTGTCTGTTCCCAGACACAACCACCAAAGATCCATCTGATTCAAAACCTATAGACTCAGGATAACGAAGAGTACTGTCTGCATGCGGACTCATAATGATGGTATCAGCCTCCCAGAAACTAGTAGGCTCATTTTCATATATATCACCCAACTTAAAATAATGAAACTCCAATTGAGAATAATCGTTTATTCCCCATGTAAGGACCTGCCCAGCCCTTTCTAAAAATGCATTTTCAGCCGCACAGTCAAATGTTTGGCAATTGAATTTGTATTCAAGAGTAGTGTCTACTACCTCCGTGTAATAGAGCGTGTCTACTGACGTAACTGTTTCATATTTCCGATATACATAAGAAGTATCAGAGGTCGTTGTCGTATCCTCAGGGTTAGCATCAGTGAAAATTGTATCAACTGGAGCGCTAACGTAGCTGGACCTATCTTCTTTGGTTGAGAGTGTGTCATTGGTTACCAAAAGGACTGTATCAGGCTCTACCCTAGTTCGCTCATATTCCTTATTTACCTGCACCACAGAGGGAATATCTCTGTTTGGATCAAGAACATCCTGAGTACCACGTGATTTAAGAAAGTCATAAACAAAAGAATTGATAATATCTACTTCCATCGGATTTAGCCTACTTTTATTGATCGGCTGGATAGTCAGGTGACCCGCATTGATTACTGTTTCAGTGAGAGGCTCTCTGTTTTCTCCAGCATCTTCCATCACCGTATAATTATTTTCATCCTCAGATAATGGAATATCTGAAAATTCACTAGCAGACTCTAAAGAGATAGCAGGGTCAACAGTGATTACCATTGTGTCGCTGTCGCTAGACCCTACAAGGTTTTGAACCCTTAGTATGACACCGTACTGCGACTCAGAGTTTACTGTGGGAAGATCTAGCTCAAGAAACTTATTTCTTGTAATGATTTTCTTTATGCTTACTCTATCGCTAGGCTCGAGACCCTCAAGCTCTGATTCAGTATAGGGGATCATAGAATCAAATTGTTCAAAACTATAATCATCCTGAAATAGTAGATTAGGAGCAAAAGACCATTCATATGTAAGAGACCCATTGCTAGGTTGGGAGCGAGATGCATCGAGGATGACTGTAGTAGTTGAGTTTCCTCTAATATCTTCGCCAAGATCGCAAACGACCTTCCTCGATTTTAACTGCCTCCCAGCTTCATCATACAATAATTCCTGAGTATAAAGAACGTTTAGAAGAGTTATGAAGAATAAGGTACTTATATGTTTTTTTTTCATTTTTAATCACCAGATTAATTTGTAATACAAAGAAAAAGAGACCCTGGAAAACCCAAGGTCTCTTTTGAAAACTTTTCTACAACAAGGTAGAAAATAGGTTGATTCAATTACTTGAGACCGTGATCTATAGCACACAAGTAATACTCAGTGGCACAACCTAGAAGTTTGCCCTATAGTTCAGACCAAACCAAAATTTTGAATCAGGCATCCAGTTACCCTTCAAATCATCATTTTTGGATAGTGTTGTAATTGAGAGCCCAATATCATCTGTGACATTTAGACTAAATCGATGCATGGTATTGAGTCCAGAAATAAATTGTAAGGAGTATTCATAAAATGGAACCTTCGAAACTTGAATAAAGTCCATAAAGGAGAGCCTTTCAATGAACTTAGGTTTTTCACCAATTACTCCTATGACATCAAACCTTATGTAAAAAGAACTTAGCCTGGTAAATGGATCTCCCTCATCATTTAATTGCTCCTCACTCCACACACCTCCACTTAAAGTTTGATTAAAAAAGGTTCTATCATAAAGCTCTTGGTTATTATCTTTTGCTTCTTGCCTTGTATCTTTTAAACGATGGGCAATTTTAAGATAATGAAAACCAGGTGCTGCAGTTATCCTACCGACCGATGGGAGCTTTACCGGAACCTCAACCGTTGTAGCAGCAAGTGCATAGCTGTCCAAAATATTAATGTTTTCTGTTTTGTCGAGAATTTCCTGCCCATCTGTAAATGAGCTTGAAAGGCTATCCAGGGAATATAGCAGTTCTCCAGAACTTGGTGGATAAAATGAAAACCCTATCAAGCCATGGAGACTAGTTTTAGTACCGAAGAGATTATCAATGTTGCCTCTGGCATAAAGCCCTAAATAATCAGAGCTGACTACATCAACCTCATCATAACTACCCGTTCCAAAATCAAATGCAAATGGAACACGGACTCCAAATTCAGATCTCTGCGTTGCAACGCCAAGTTCACTTGATCCTGCCAATAGACCAGGCAGCCCAATAAGTGAATTTCCAATCCTCATGTTGGATGAATACTGAATTAGATTGGAACGCATTGAGAAAGAGGAGAGCGACATTTTAAAATTGTTTGCATGCCATACTGCAAAGGTTGATCCATACCCAGCCATAAGCCTCTCGCTCTCATTCTCATGGAATACTGTTTCAGAATCGCTGGTGAGGTATTCCTCTTTCGCAATCAATACTTTTTGAATGTCTTGGCTGAAAACCCAATCAACTTTTTCACGATCAATGACAGAAAAATCTAGGCCATTTCCGTACCAGATTTCATAGATCTCTTCAGAGTTCCCCTTTTGCTGAACAATGATTATCTGATCTGTTGGCGCCATCTCACGTATAGAGGTGTCCCCACCGTCCTCGATCGCATCGCCATCACCTCCATTTGTATACTTGAGGGACATGTAATTTTGTATCGCATCTTCCATAAGGATGTGGTATGGCTGGTGATCAACGGTCCAGGCAACAAATTTTCTTTTATCTAGGGCAATAACTTCAGTCTCTTCAGAATCTTTCACCCTTACATGCACCTTACCAGAGACATGTAACTTGTCATCTTTGCTGTCAATCGCCTTGTAGGTGATAGTGTAGACATTATCCTTGTTTGCGTCAACGGGATTCTCATAATCCGGCTCCCTCAAAAAAGCAAGATCGCTGGCACGAGTGATTTTAAAATGATCCTTGTCTTCGCTTTTTGTGATCTTGAACTTTACACTAGATTGATTCTCATCAGGATCTTCTACAGCAATACGAGCAACTATTTTCCCGGCATTTTCCGGGTGGTTAAAGGTAGCTTCTTTTGGACTAACTAGAACCGGCTTCTCGTTTTCATTTTCAACAGTTACGGTTACATTATCAACGATTTTTTCTCCGCCGGAATCCGTAACCTGCACTGCAACAGTAAAAGACTTCTCCTCTTCGTAATCAAATGGTCTTTTTGTAAGAAGATTGGAACCATCCAGACTAAAGTCTGCTCTATTATCCTTTGCAATTCCAAACTTGAATTTGTCATCAGGATCTGCATCTTCTACTTTTAATTTCCCAATTAGCGCTCCTGCTGCTGCGTTTTCTTTAATGCTACTTTCACTTAGTGAAAGTCCAGTTGGCGGGTCATTCACGGGATTAATATTAACCCTGACCTGCGCGCTTCCAGTTTCAAGCCCATTATCCACTTTGTAGTCAAACTTGTCAACTCCGCTCACATCGGCATTTGGTGTGTAGAGGATTTTATCACCCTCAATCTGAACACTACCCTTTTGCGGTTCTGAAATAATTTCTATTGCAACATTGCTTTTATCTTCAATATTATCATTTTTTAATACATTAATTTTTACAGATTCGTCCTCTTGAACCTGCACATTGTCCGCCTTTATTTTTAACCCAGCCTGCGGAAACACTGCACTCAGGGAAATTATTAATAGAAAAGGAAGTTTGAATTTGCTTAGTATGCTCATAATTGCCTTGCTCTAAAAGTTTACTGAAATATATGGCGAAATCAATAGGGAACCTCCACCTTCGCCCTCTGCATCTGGCCTTGTACCAGGATACCATTCCCATTTACTGCTAGGATCATTTCTATCATCCTGAAACTCAACAGAGGAATTGTTTGGGTATAGAGTACAATCCATTCCAAGGTTTACCATCCTGTAAACATTATGCTCTAACCCAAAACTAAATGCCTTGAAACCACTACCTGATGCGTTTATCTGAAAATAACCCTTAGAACGCTTGTCATCTGTCACAGCCTCAACCTTGGCATATACTCCGATTGCATCTGTACCAGTAACTCGATCAGTAACTGATATTTGGTTGTCATTGTTTACGTTGCCATGTAGAAATTGGGTAAATGCCAGTCCCGCCTTTAAACGCATGGAGGCATATGCCTCAGACACTCTGAGTTCTTTCCCCTTTCCTTTGCGGGCTCTGACCTCACCATTTGCAATCCTGACCATCTGCTGATCTTCAGGAGAAAGGGATTCTATTGGCACGGTGATGGATTTTTCTCCATCCCATTTTAATCTTGAAACAAATTCTCTATCTTCCTCACTCAGATCCTTGATCTTTAAAACCATGGTAAAATTATCTTTTGCTCTGTTAAGAGTTATTTTTTTCTTATCTCGCTTAACAAGAGAAGCCTTTACCGTGCTTCCTGATGAAGTGGTCCACTCTCTTCCTTTCTCTGCTTGCTTGTGAGCTTTTTCATCTTTTTCAACTTGGATTGTCACACTCATGTTTTCATCAAGATCCAGGAATAGCCCTTTGTAAGATGATCCATCAATGTCCCAGTTCTTACTTTTAGCAATCATTTTCTCAGCCTTGGCTTTTTGTTTCTTCTGATCTTTTATCTTTGTTCCGTAATCCGAATCAACCTTTCTATTGATCTGAAATGTATTGCTCCAGTATAAAATCCCGCTACTTGAAGGGAGAACGAGATGTTTTCTGCTAAACATATCTTGAGCAGTGTATTCTTGCCCGTCCACGTCCATATAGTTTACCTGCCCTCCTAGCTTGTGTGTGTCAAACTTGAACCCAAATCCTAGGTTTCCTTCTAGCGGGTGTCCTATTCCGTTTGACACCGACATAGTGTTTCCGGGAATAATCAAATAGGAGCTGACGATATCATTAGATAAACCCAACATAAGGTTCTCAGATAACTGTCTTGATAGCCCAAGATCAGGAAAGCCCTGTTCAAGCCTGAAGGCAAGGCTACCGCTTTTTTGGCGAATGAAAACCTGCATAGCGGTGCTTGCGCTAATCTGTGAATTTGACCACCAGAATGCGTCCCTTGCATCCTTAAAGCTACGCTCTTTGAAAACATTATCAACGGTGCTAAACTGCTCAAGCTCCGATAAATCTCTTCTGCTCACATCCTTCCACTTATATTCTCTAGACATAATCGTATTTAATTGAGCATTGTCCATCTTTTCCACCTCGGACATATCAAAAGATATGTATTGGCCCATTTGATAGTCTTTTGCTTTTAGCTTGCTTAGTTCAATCTTTTCATCACCAACATCCATTTGAACTATAATGGAGAATGATGCCTGTATGGTATTTTCTTCAAATTTGTCCACCTCGATAAGTCTATTAATATAAGATTCAATAAACTCACTGTTCACAATTGGGTCAGCAATCTCCCAAAACAAAGATTCCTGCCCGTTTATTGATACAACGAGAAGTGGCCCAATAAGTATTCTTTTGATTGTTTTAATCATAATATTCAAACTCATTATCTGAAACAGTTTCCTTTTTATATTTATCAACGACTTTGATTCTTATTTCTGTTGTTTCACCAAATTGAGGTTCATCCATCTCAAAGCTATATTTTGCGACTCTGCGATTTCCAATTTTCTTTTCAGGCTGCTCTTCATCCAGCTTACCGTATATACCTGAAAGAGGAACTACCGCTTTCTTACCATTCTTGTTACCGTAAGTAGTAACCGTGAGTAACATATTGTTTGTTCCCTTGCCCAACCTCTTGAACTCCAGTTTAGGTGGCGGGACTTTTCTAACTTTAACCTCATGAAAAAGACCCTTCACTAGATTGCCATCTACAAAGGTTTCAAACTTTACTTTACCTCTACTTTTCGGTTTTAACTTTGCCTGAAAAGAGTTGAAGGTTTTCTCATTTACAGCAGAACCAGACATTTTAACAGATATTCTGTCTCTGTCAACATCCTTGACCCTACTGTCAAAAACATAGTCCTCACCTATATAAATTTCTTTATCTTCTGAGGGTGTACTATACTGGGGGTCAACAACAACGATTTTTGCAGAAGTGATACTAGATTTTTTATCTCTTTTCCTAAGCCCAACTACCTCAACCATTCCACTGCTAGTACCTTTACCCGTAATAAACGCTCGTGGCAATCCTGAGACCAACTCTTTCACGAGGTCTTTTCCGCTTGAAAGCTCCATGCTAAAATCAGCATCAGAATTTACTCCGCCCACGCTAAATGGGATCTCCCAATTTAGACCTCTAAGCACTGTGTACTTTTCTTTATCAAAAAGAACAAAAAATTCAGATTGCTGACCATCCATGTAAATGAGCGTGATAGGGGTATCAAATTCACGATTCATGGAGAAGCTTCCCTCTCTAGATACCTCACTATCAATAATCTTTAGCAGCTTATCTGTTATCTTATAATCCCCAAAAGCTGTAGACCAATTATTATAGGTTACCGTATCAATATCTGGGATAAATTTTATGCCTAAATCAACATTAAATGGTTGATTTAGATATTCTTCATTTACCGAACCAAGGGCAACTTTAGCAACGTATCTATTTTCATCACCTTCATCGGTGTATGGCTCAACGACAACAGAATCTAATTCCCAGTCGTAATCATCATCAACTTTTAACTTTTCTCCCTCTACCTCGATGATGGAGGTAGTAAAGCTGGGATTGAATTCGACGGAGCCTTTTTCATATTGGCCCTCAACATCGAAAAAAAGTCGGTAGTGGTCGGGGTCTTCATAATTTGATTCAACATTATTTATCTCAACAAGTGTCTGAAGCTTGTCTTGTGCTACATTTTTTAGGATATCATCCTGCCTTGACATATAGATAGCCAGTTCACCCTCAATGGCAAACAGACTCAAGATCGCTCCAAGATTTATTAAGAAGTAAACTTCTACTTTTTTCATGATATAAACCTATTTCTTGATGGCTTTGGAAAGAATCTCATTCACTTCTTTTCTAATTTCTTCTTGAACTTTTCCTTTAGCAAAGTTTGCTAATCCTTCACCCATTTGAGCAACTTTCACAACCGCCTTAGTAAGTTCTGAGATCTCTTTGCTATCCATATCAGCAACGCCGCCAGAGGGCGCAGCACTTGTGGATCCATCTTCAGGACCTAGATTATAGATACTTTGAGCATAGAGTAATAGTAGGAAGAACTCAAGCACGATGGCACCAATGGACAAATAGGTCATGATTCCTACATGATCTGGGTCTAAGGTTGCAATAATGGATCTAAAACCAACTATCATAAGCAAGAAAGCAGCACCTCCATACACCATTGCAGTTCTTGCATTCATATCAGATCTAAGTTTCATTTTAATTTCCTTTATTTATTTTAATTATTCTTCGACTGTAAATGTTTTTTCAACAATAGTGGTATAGCAACCATCACTAGCGTTAAATGATATTTCATAGCTACCAACATGTGAGTCTGTTGGAGTAATAGTGATATTTCCTGAACTGTCCCACGCCAACCATGAGAAATAAGCAGTAACGCTAAAGTCAATCACATCACCATTTGGATCAAACCAGTCAACATTAAATTCTGTGGTTTCGCCTGCAGAAATTGTACTAGGGAAATTACCAAGGTTACTAAATTGAGGAGCATCATTCTCAACGAGCTCAAGCTCAAATGAATATTCAGTTCCCAATGGCCTACTGGGCCTATTATCCTCTAAAGAGACAGTAATCGATGCTGTACCAGCATCTCCATTCTCTGGCGCTCTTACACAAAACAACTTACCATTATCATCGTTATCAAAATTTAGCCAATCTATAGACCCCGTTCCCTCATGAGTAAATGTAACCACATCATTCCCATTAAATTGGGTTGCAGAATTATTTGGATCACGCCAGCTCAGGTCAACAATTTCCTCGTTATCATCGTAGCAACCAACTCTTATGGCAGGTGGGATAGATCCTAAGTTGGTAAATACAGGAGCTACGTTTTCTCTTACTTCAATATTTATCTCCTCTTGAACTGTAATTTCACCATCCGAAATAGTTAGTACAAACTCTTGATTTCCAACATCACTGCTTTCAATAGTCCTTGCCAAACTAAAATTTCCTTGAGCATCAAGAGCTAACCATGAATCTGATGGAATATTGTGTGTTAACGTAGGATTATCTCCTTCATCAGTATCACTCCATTCAACTCTTG
>ENA-OSEY01002624-OSEY01002624.1-marine-metagenome-genome-assembly--contig:-NODE-2624-length-11522-cov-2.953429_pt1 | contig 11522 bp, 7 predicted proteins | sample MGYA00248465_ERZ534230 | MGnify/ENA primary metagenome ERZ534230 (study PRJEB26409, sample SAMN06344110) | marine metagenome | isolation source: Sea water from surface | place: Atlantic Ocean:Southern... | reverse complement strand
CCTTTGCATCCACTGAAAGACCCCGTATACACCAATCTAATGCTTTTTTCGCTGGCATTACTTTTATTAATGCATCCATAACTTGGAATGGAAATAAACCTCTTTCAACTTCCGGAAGACAGAGTTTGACATCTGATTTTGAAATAACATAATTACAACATAGTATCAGTAATACTCCACCGCCATAAGCGTCTCCTTCTAGAACAGCAAGTTTAGGTTTGTGAAGAAGATTAAAAACATCAGAAAGAGCATTTGTCATATTATTTTCTTTAAAATCGTATAAATCTAATCCTGCACAGAAAACATTCCCAGTAGACTTATATACAACAGCTCTTACAGAATCGTTTTCATTTGCATAGTTAGTACAACCCATTAATTCTTTTAGCATTTCAGAATTAATTGCGTTTTTTTTGTCTGGGCGATTTAAAATAATTTCAAGTTTAAAATTACTTTCTCTGACAATTAAATATTTATAGTTTTTAAAATCACTCATATCAATTTACATTCTAAAAGTTCCGAATGAATCACTTCCTTTTATATTTTCTTTGTAAATAATCTCAACGCATAGTCTTAAGTATTCTCTTGTTTTTCTTGGGTCAATAACAGAGTCATCCATTACGTTGGATGTTGTATGCCAAATTGATGCCTTTTTTTCTGAGTCAGCAATCAATATTTTTTTGTCTCGATTCAGTTTGCGTTTATCAATTTTTTTATTTGCTTTTAAAGCTGAGTTAACTTTTATAATCTCCATAACTCCCGCCAGTTGTTCAGCACCCATCACACCAGACTTTACATTTGGATAAGAAAACAAAAACCTAGGGTTGAATGATCTTCCACACATTGCATAATTTCCAGCACCATAAGAATTTCCAACTAGTAGCGTAATGTGAGGAACTTCACTCCCAGCAACAGCATGGATTAATTGGGATCCGTGATTTATTATTCCATTTTGCTCATGCCTCTTACCAACCATGAATCCTGTTGTGTTTTGTACAAATAACAGTGGAATATTTGATTTGTTGGCAAGTTGAATAAACTGAGTAGCTTTTTTAGCTGATTCGCTAAATATCACTCCATTACTTGCGAGAATTCCAATCTTCTTATCATTAATCTTAGACCAACCACATAACAATGTTGGACCATAATTTTCCTTGAATTCGAAAAACTCAGAATTATCAACAAATCTTACAATTAAATCTCTAATATCAAATGGTGTTTTTAAATTGAATGGGATTATTCCTAAAATTTCATTTTTATCAAATTTTGGGGGATTTATGTCTTCAAACTTTTTGTATTTTTTGTCATTTACATTAAACTCTACAATTTTTCTAGCAATCTTAATGGCTTCATCCTCGGATTTGGCTAGAAAATCTGAAACCCCAGATATATTGCTATGCATTTTTGCACCACCTAATTCTTCTTCATTGGATTCCTCATTTGTTGCCATTTTAACTAGGGGTGGGCCTGCTAAAAAAACCTTTGCTTGATCCTCTTGCATTATGGTGTAATCAGACATACCAGGAAAATACGCACCACCAGCAGTTGCATTTCCAAAAACTATTGAAATTGTTTGAATACCGTTTTTACTTCTAGAAGACATTTCTTTAAATATCTTACCATAGTTGTTGAATACAGTATCTTGATCTGGTAAATTTGCGCCACCACTTTCAACTAAGTTTATAGTTGTTAGTTTATTTTCTTTTGCTATCTCGCACAAACGAAGGTTTTTTAGACTTGTAGCGTAATCAACTACACCACCCTTTTTTGTTCCAATATTTGCATTAATAATGCATAGTTTTCTTGAGACAAAACCTATTCCACAAATGGTTGTACCGCCTGGACCAAAACCATTTTCATGATTTAGTCCTGCAAGAGGCATTAGTTCGATAAATGGACTATCTATATCTATTAGTTTCTTGATCTTTTCATTGGCTAAAGACTTACCTCTTTTTTTAGCTCTATCAAGTGCAGCTTCTGAACCTAAAACCTTGGTTTTAGTTAAACAATTATTTAACTCATCAATGAGATTTAACATAGCTTTTTTATTGGATATAAAAGATGCGCTTCTGTTGTTAATCGATGATTTAAATGTTTCCATAAACATCTACTAAGATAGCTAATATATCAGTAAATTATCAAGCAACTAGGTGTTATAAATTATCTCAAAAATAAATTACTATATTTAGTTTTTATGAGCGATAAATTATATGACTTTCCATTTTATAAATGGGAAAAAGAAAAAGCAAATGATCCATTTTTAAGACAACCTTTTGGTGACAACTGGGAAGAGTATACTTGGGCAGAAGTTGGAATAATGGCTAGAAAGTTAGCAACAGCTATTGATGGTTATAATCTTCCAGCAAAGTCTCACATTGGTTTGATTTCAAAAAATTGTCGAGAGTGGGTTATAGCAGATCTTGCTATCATGATGTCGGGACATATATCTGTTCCTTTCTTTCCTACTTTAAAATCATATGAGCTTGAAAATCTAATCAATTTTGGAGAAGTTAAATTACTTTTTGCGGGAAAATTAGAGAACTGGGAAGAACAGGTCAAGGGTATCAAAAACGTTCCGTTAATATCTTTCCCCAAATATGAAAACCATTCAGAAATTAAAAATTCTGTTAAATGGGAGGATATTATGAATGAAAATGAACCCAAGAAAGAAAATTATTATCCTGAGATGGATGACATATGGACAATAATATTTACTTCGGGTACAACTGGAGACCCAAAAGGTGCTGTATTGGATTACAGAACAGTTTTTTTAACTAAGATTATCATCGAGAGCGAGGTTAATCCTCTTGCTGTTGATAAAAATGGAAATAATACTTTCATTTCATACATGCCTTTAAATCACATCTTTGAGAGAGTTGTTATAGAATTTTCATGTCTAAGATATGGAGGAACAATATCATTCGTTGAATCATTGGAAACTTTTGGAAAAAATCTTTCTGAAGTACAACCAACCACATTTGCAGGTGTACCGAGGATCTACAATAAATTCAAAGAAAAGGTTTTGGAGAAAATGCCACAAAATAGATTGAATATTTTACTTAAAATACCCATCATCTCTGGAATAATTAAGAAGAAAATTAGAAAATCATTGGGTTGGTCAAGAGCAAATGCAATTGTTAGTGGTGCTGCATTTTTGCCACAAGCATTGATTGATTGGTATAAAACATTAGGTGTTAATATCCTTAACGGATATGGAATGACTGAAAATTGTTGTGTATGTTCATATTTAGATACAATTAATTTAGAAGGAAAAGGTTCTGTAGGAATCCCTTGGGATGCGGTTGACATAAAAATCGGTGAGCAAGGTGAAATCTGGACCAAGAGCCCATATCTTTTGAAAGAGTATTATAAAAATAAAGAGCTTACTAACGAGGTAATGAAAGATGGTTGGTTTAATACAGGTGATAAGGGGTATTTAGACGATAAAGGTTATCTTTTTATTACTGGAAGAGTAAAGGATATTTTTAAAACTTCTAAAGGTAAATACATAGAACCATCTGTTATTGAGGCTGAGTTTGAGAAAGCCAACTTATTTCAACAAGTTTGTGTTGTTGGTCTAAATTTACCACAGCCAATTTTATTGGGTGTTCCAAATGAAGTTGCCTTGCTGAACAAGAAAGATACTACAGAAAAAATGGAAGAGTTTTTAAACAAAGTAAACTCAGGAATGGATAATTATAAGAAAATTGAAAAAGTGGTCTTTGTTAAAGATGAATGGACCCCTGATAATAATTTGACAACACCAACCTTAAAGATTAAACGTGCTAAGATTGATGAGAGGTTCTCAGAAGATTATGAAAATTGGTTCAAACATGAGGAAAGCATTCTTTGGGAGTAATAATTTTTCAATTAAATCATTAAATTAGTAGTAAATTTAAAAAAATGAGAAATTTTATTTTATTAATGGTACTTTCCTTTGTTACTTTTTCTTGTGATGTACCCGCAAAACAAGAAGCTGAAATGGAGAGAGCACCAGGCTTTTTAAGAGCTGGTGGTGAGCAGATTAATGCTACTGATGCTAGCCCTGAAAATTTAGATATATGGGATAAGTATATTGATGCTCACAATAATCGAGATTTGGAACTAATTGCGAGTATGAACATTGATTCTACTCAGATGGGAGAGTTTAGGATTTTAGCTCCAAATGGACAAGTAATTAGAGGATCAGATACACAAATTGAATTCTTAAAAGGATGGTTTGAAGCTGAAAATCCAACATGGAGAACCTATTTTTCTTACACAATGAAGCTTGACGGGCAAAACGGAGAGTGGGTGATTTCTGGAGCTGAGGTAAAGAAAACAGTTGATGGTAATGAAGTTACTACGTATGACGTAGCTGATGTTTACATTGAAGATGGTAAAATTGGTGCTTTTTGGGTATACACAAGAGCCGCTGTTCCAACTGAGTAAATTCCACCTAAATTTTTAAAATTGGGGAGACATTTGTCTCCCTTTTTTTTTAACTTGAACTTATGAATAGAAACACATCAATAGATGACCTTATTAAACACTTAGAAAATAGAATAGAAATTGGTGATTATAAAAATTCTGTTCATAAAATAACATTTATGACGACTTTACATGTTATAAAAAAAATAATTGGAGAAAAATAAATTATGAAAAAACTGTTACTATTTACATTAATGTTTCTTATTCTTTTTGCATGTCAAAATGATAATGAATTAAAGTACTTAAATAAAGATTTAAGTGTAGATGAAAGAGTTGATGATTTGATGAAAAGAATGACTCTGCAGGAAAAGGTTGCACAGATGACTCAATTTGTAGGATTGAACTATATAACAGATGCAGACCGAAATATGACCGCTGAGGAGATTCTAAATAGTGACAGTCGAGCATCATATCCTGGTCTTCTTAAAAGAGATATTGCCAAAATGGTTAGTGAAGGAAAAATAGGCTCTTTTTTACACGTATTAACATTGAAAGAAGCAAATAGACTACAAGAGTTGGCACAAAAATCCAGATTGAAAATACCCCTATTAATTGGAATTGATGCAATTCATGGTAATGGAATGGTTGCAGGCACAACGGTTTATCCCTCCCCAATTTCATTGGCCTCAACATTTGATGAGAAAATTGCATATCAAATTGGCAAGGAAACAGCTATTGAAGTCAGAGCTCATGGGTCGCACTGGTCCTTTACGCCAAACATTGACGTTTTAAGAGATCCAAGATGGGGGAGAGTGGGTGAAACTTTTGGTGAAGATCCTTTTCTGGTGGGGAACTTTGGCGTTGAGATGATTAAAGGTCTTCAATCTGATGATTTTTCAGGCTTTGACCATGTTATTGCATGTGCAAAACATTTCGCTGCTGGCTCAGAGCCGGTGAATGGTTTAAATGTATCACCTATGGATATTTCCGAAAGAACTTTGAGAGAAATATATTTAAAACCGTTCAAAAGAGCTGTAGATGCAGGTGTTTACTCTGTAATGGCTGCACACAATGAAATTAATGGAATCCCTTCTCATATGCACAAAGAATTACTGACTGATGTTATGAGAGATGAGTTTAAGTTTGATGGTTTTTATATTAGTGACTGGCTCGATATAAACAGAATTAGTAGTCTACACAGAATCGCGAAAGATTTTAAAGAAGCTATATTTTTTGCTGTTGATGCTGGTATGGATATGAATATGCATGGACCAAACTTTTTGGAAAATGTGATAAAACTTGTTGAGGAAGGAAAGCTCAGTCAAGAAAGAATTGACTTTTCAGCAAGAAAAATCCTTTATGCAAAATTTAAATTGGGCCTTTTTGAAAATCCATTTGTTGATCCTAATGATATAAAAAATAAAGTTTTCACTGAGGAACACTTAAAAACTGCATTGGATGCTGCAAGAAAGTCAATAGTGCTTCTAAAAAATGATGGGATATTACCAATTAGTAAGAAAAGAGGAAGAAATATATTAGTCACTGGTCCCAATGCGAATAACCACTCTGTTTTAGGGGACTGGGTTTGGGCACAACCTGAAGAAAAGGTTACAACCATATATGAGGGCATAAGTAAGCTTGGTAAGAGTAAGGGCTACAACGTTGATTTTTATGATTCCAACGACGATATAAGGTCAATTTCAGAGAGTGACATCAATAGAACTGTAAGTTATGCCAGAAATTACGATCAAATAGTTGTAGTTGTTGGTGATAATTCTCAGCGAAACCTAAAATCAAAGAGAACAGCTGGTGAGAACATGGGTAGGGCGAATTTAAATTTAGCAGGAAAACAACTTCAGCTTGTGAAAAAACTAAGACAAATTGACAAAGATGTTATTGTAGTTTATGTCAATGGAAAACCCATTGCAGAGCCTTGGATCGATGAAAACATATCTGGAGTCGTTGAATCATGGGAATCCGGAACTACAGCTGGGACAGCAGTTGCAGAAGTTCTTTTCGGGGAAGTTAACCCTGGTGGAAAACTCCCTTTGACATTTCCAAGAAGTGTAGGACAATTACAAATGATTTATAACCATAAACCTTCACAATATTTTCACAAGTATGCTTTTGAAAAAGTTACCCCTTTATATCCATTTGGACACGGTTTAAGTTATTCAAATTTTGAATATTCAGACTTCAAGGTTGATGAAGTTATCGATGACAAAATCTCAATTTCAGTAAATGTGACAAATGATAGTGGTTTTGATGGGGAAGAGGTTGTTCAACTATACTTCAGAGATTCTTTCAGTTCAGTTACAAGACCCGTCAAAGAACTCGTGCGTTACAAAAGAGTTATGATTCCATCAGGAAAAACTGTAACCATTGATTTTGAAGTTGATGTCCAAGATTTGGCATTTTATGATATCAATATGAATCTATGCGTTGAGATGGGTGAGTTTGAGTTTATGGTTGGTGGATCTTCGGATGACAATCAGTTAATGAATGAAACTGTGGATATTAAAAAAAGATACGATTACTAAAATTAATCAACAGTAACAGTTCCATTAATAGTAATTGAACCATTATTTGTAAGTGTTCCATGCACAGTCAATGTTCCATTAGTGTCTATTGTCAATGTTGCTCCTGATTTAATTGTTAGATCTTTAATATTAACAACTGTGGATATTAATGGAGAATTACCAGTATTTTCTATCACAGGGGATTTATCACCAGTTGGCACTACATTTAAACCCCAATTACCAGCTGTGGTCCACGCTTGACTTTCACTACCGTCCCAATGATTAGAAAGTTCATAAGCACCCATATCATCAGAATTTCCTTGGGGACGATTAATGCCGTTTATATCATTATCAGGGGCATAGCTTGCATCAGCTGCATCAATTGCATCACTCCATGAGCTTGATAATTTATAGTTTCTGTTGGATAAATTATTGTCATCTGCATTGATGAACTGCCCATTTGATGAAATAAAGTCCGATGCACTTAAAGATTGATTGCCACCAGCAATATTTGTTCCAGATCCAGCAATATTTTTATTTGAACCAAAATTTACGCTGCTTACAGACCAATCACTTTCAACAAAGTTGACATATGCATGATCATTGGAGTTTTTTGCAAAACTAATGTTATTGTAAACATTGACGTTGGAGGATGAGTGCACAACAATGCCTGTATAATTTTGTCTGCCAGAACCCAGTGGTGTTTTCCAATCAGAACTTGACCCTTCACTACTTTCATATGTGTGATTTCCTGCTGAAACCCAATCTGAATCATTACTTGAGGGAACTTCACCATTTTTATAAACTGTATTGTTGTAAACATTCGCATAATCAGTCTTGTGTACCACAACACCATTCATACCATTTCCAAATGAAACATTATTGGCAAAAAGAAAAGTTCCATAATATGATCCATGAGGATTATAATTTGGGTTTGAACCCCCAGAATCATCAGAATCGTATGAATTTCTTGTTATGTAACATCCTGATCCATCTACAATTTTATTTCGACCACCACATGCATAGTCATCCTTGTTAGGATCATATGAACCACTTGTCTGGCAATCATATGATGGATTGAAATAAACAATTTTATTGATATTAGCATATGTAATATTATTGGTGATCCTCATTTTAATTTTTGTTGAACTAGTATCAGCATCTCTATTTCTACTTTGTGCAACTACAATTCCACTTTCACCATTGTAAGACCACCAAGTGGTATTGTAAACAGTATTGTAGGACACTCTTACATAATCAGAATTATTAAATCTAATACCTGAGTTGGGACAATCATAGACAGTATTATTATGGATATTAACATAATATCCACCCCAAACAACAATCCCCCTTCCATGATACATATTTCTTGTTGCACTCGTATTGGAGGAACTTGCTGTACGAAGGTTTATTGCATTTGTTCTGTTTGAGCTAGCTTCAGCATATGTTATTTCTTGGTTTGGCCCCTGAATTTCAAAACCTGCAAGCTCAAGAAATGTAACGATCCAATCTAAATTATCATCTCCTGCATTGCTACCTTCTGTTCCTGATCCAAACTGAAAACCTGCCTTACCATCAAACAAAATTTTTGGCGTTTCATGAATTCCGCTATCATCCACATAATTCCTTATAATAATGGGGCGATCAACTGAACCATTCTTGTCTGCTAAAATTTTACTACCACCATTTGCAGAACCATTTCCACTGGAATCATAGTTGGTATATCTATCAATTTTTAGGTATGGATCATTATTATCAGATCCAGCACTAGTTGTACTTGGATTATCTGGCCAAGTATCATTTGTTCCATCCCAGTTGTCATTTTTATAAGTACCTGCCCTTACATACACCAAATCTCCTGGGTTCCAATTGTAATTTAACTGAACAGCATTATCAATATTTTGAAAGGGTGATGCTTTAGTTCCACTTCCATTACTTGTGCTACTGCCATTTGTTCCATCTCCAACATACCAAGTATTAAAAGTCCCTTTTTCCAAAACAACATTGTCAAGTCTATAGGTACCAGCAGATTTAAAATTTATCCTTAGTCTTCCAAGGTTGGTATGTGATGCTGTAGGGGTACTGAGTTGTAATCTCATATAATGCCATCCTTTGTATCTGATTGTATATGATGCACTTGATAGGGAAGTGCCTTCAGCTCCGCTTTTAACAATATTAAAATCTAACTCATCACCAATTTCTCCTTTAATATAAAAGGAAACATTCCAGCTGTCACTAGTTGATACATCAAACAAATAACTTGAATTTGAGTTTTTCGTCATAACTCTAACATTATTATTTGCATAGTCATCGTCACCATCTACAACAACCTTTAACGATTTAGCATCTGTTGAGCCAACTGTATCAAAGAAAAAATCGGTGTCGTCAGCTGTAATGGTACCATCGCCACCGCCGGTATACCAATATGTACTAAGACCAGAACCATCAAAATAACCTCCTTTGTTGTTAGTGTCTGAAACAGTATTAAGAATACCATTATTTTGTGAATAAACACTATTGCTTAAAAATGAAATTAAAAAAGGAATTACAATTCTCAAGAGAAAACTTTCAATAAAGATATTACATATTAAAAAACCCTCTGCATTGCAAAGGGTTTTTTTACTTAGAAAGATTTCTTTACGATCCCCAACCTGGTGTAGGAGGAGATTGTGCAGCACTCTTTTGCGGGTTAAGAACAATGAAAGTACCCACTGCAGTCATGGCAGCGTATTTTCCAAACTTCTTAATAGCTTCTTTTCTAGTTATTTTTGTTTGTTTCTTTTTCATTATTCTTAGTTTAATTTAAATTTCTTAATGGTTAATCCTTCTTCTGACTCGATTCTCAAGATTTTCATCTTGCTGTCTAAGTCATTGATTTTTGTTTTGTGATTGAAGTTAACTTCTTTGATCAATCTACCTGAATAGTCATAAACTTTCGCTGAGTAATTATCATCCGGGTTACCAATTATTGAAACACCCGAGTTTGAATTTTTGAATATTCTAAGATTTCTATCTGTTGGTAGTTCAGGTATTAATCCATCAGTAAAATGAAGGAAAAATCTATTATGACCGTTAACTTCTTCATTTAAATCAATCTTGATTTTCTTGTCTATTTCCACAATTGTATTATTAAGTCTGTCCTCAAGGAATATATTAATTAATCCATCAATATCTCTTTCTGTTATTGAAAGTTCAATTTTTGATGATTTAGTTTCGATTCCTAGGGGAATGATTACATCCTTTAAGTCTGAGTAGGGGATTGATTGTTCTCCTAAGTTAATTCCCTCATCATTTTCCAATAACCTTGTGTATAGATATACAGAATTTTTTACAAAAAACTTACCACCATCGTATCCAGGATCTAATCCTCTTGTTGTTTTATCGCTGAAATAGAATTTAGTTTGGTCATACTCATTACTTTCAAGATCTGTTATTTTTAACTTTAATCTTCCTGTATTTTCATTTTGAGACCCATTAGAAACAGGAGTATTAAAGTTTCTAAAACTACCAGTTGTAAGCATTTCTTCATGGAAGTCAACATTTGCCCCAGATAAACTCCCACCTCTCAAATATATAAAAAAGCCTTCCCCGGGAGCTATGTGTTTTACATTGGTTTCACTGAGACCATATTGATCCCAGGATGATCCATTCCATGCGTATACATACATGTAAGAAGCATTCAATGGTCCGTTGTTTTTCGCAAGAAAATTAAGGTTTGAATTATCACCTGCATCTCCCCAGTCACCGTCATTATTAGCATCTCCATCATGTCCACTTGCATTATCATTAATTGCAACGTATGCAGGGTATGGATTTCCAACAAGGTTCCAGTTTGTTGCTGCTGATCCACCGTTTGCGTGTGTATTTTTAATGTCTCCGTTAGTTCCTGAGCGTCGTACGTAGTTGTTAGTGCTAGTTTCTACAGCTGTTCCTTCAAATGTTACATCAACAGTACCTGAACCAGAGGATGGACTTATTATGTAGCCTTTTCCGTTAGTGAAAGTAGTTCCGGTATTTCCAGTACTAGTGTAGTAATCATATGTGTTTGTAGATTCCACGTGATAACCAATTGCACTTTTTGTTGTGCCGCTGAAATCCTTTGTCCTTAGGCTTGATGCATCAATAAATGTCTGTACGTCTTGATCTGTGACAGGAACCCCAAGAAGAGTCCATTCACTGCTACCATCAACAGTTCTCACGAAACTTAAATTATAGCCATCTCCGTCTCCATTATTAATGATTGAACCAGAATTACTTTTGCTAGTTTGAACAATGAATTTTCCACTGCCACCAGTACTTAAGGAGTTATTTCCTGAACCAGATGTTGTTATACTTCCCGTCACACTAACAGTAAGATTAGTTGTAGATAATCTTACTTGTTCAGCTTGAACAGGACCATTTACGGTTATTCCACCACCTGCATTTAAATCTCCGTATGTCGCAGTTCCATCAACTATCACTCCCTGAAACAAAAGAGATGCAGGAAAACTTGGCATCAACAGAGTTGAACCAAATGTGGCTCCATGATAATTATCAAATATCAAATCTCCTGTGTTCGATGTGGCTGCAATACTTCCGTTAAAAACAATTGACTGA
>ENA-OSEY01002623-OSEY01002623.1-marine-metagenome-genome-assembly--contig:-NODE-2623-length-11525-cov-6.053284_pt1 | contig 11525 bp, 12 predicted proteins | sample MGYA00248465_ERZ534230 | MGnify/ENA primary metagenome ERZ534230 (study PRJEB26409, sample SAMN06344110) | marine metagenome | isolation source: Sea water from surface | place: Atlantic Ocean:Southern... | reverse complement strand
AAAAGGTTCTAAAATAAAAGAATCCTTGTTGTTGGTGGTGCAGGTACAATCGCTCAGGCAGTAACGAAGGAAATATTTGTTCGTAATCCCAAAAAATTGCATGTGATCGATGTATCTGAAAATAATTTGGTGGAGTTGGCAAATTTTCCCATATAGAAATTGAGTCTCTTAGGGTAAAAAAATCATATCCAAAGAAATTTGATTTTAAAAGTGAGTCTGTATTTGACATGTATGGCGTTAGGATCGCTCTTTCCGGTGCACCAAGATTGATATCATCTGAAATTTGTGTTGTTTCAGGAGTTTGAATATTTCTTTGGCTACCTCTTTCATATTGTTCTTCTGCTTTTTCAAATATTTTGTTGAGTTATTCCTCCAAAAAAATTAGGCAAAATAAAAAAAATGCGAGTCAAGAAAAAAAAAATATTTGAAATTTTATAAGTTTTTACTTGCCTTTATTGAAATAATTAAGAAAGATACGAATCAATTGAGAAACAATTGTTTCTTTTAATCGGGCAATTATAAAGTAATTCTAAAATTTCTTGGTAATAGCCTTTTTTTATAATACTAGGGAGGAATTTCATGAAATTCAAATCTAGCCTATTCGTAGGCGCTGTAGCTTTAGCTGCAACTAGTTTAGTAGCTGTTTCAGCAAATGCTGATAAGCTACGTTGGAAAATGCAAAGTACTTGGGGTAGCCAAGTTGCTATTAACGGTGAAGCTGCTGTTTATTTTTCTAACAAAGTTAAGTCAATTTCAGGTGGCGACGTTCAGTTGAGATTTCACGAGCCAAACGCTCTTGTACCTTCATTAGAAGTTTGGGATGCTGTTAAGAATGGATCAGTAGATGCAGGTTATACAACACCTGGATACCATGCTGGTAAAATCCCTGCAGTTTCTTACTTCACAGCTGTTCCTTTTGGTCCAGGTGCTAGTGAGTACCATGGTTGGATGGAATATGGCGGAGGTCAGCAGTTAAAAGACAGAATTTATGGTGAGTATGGCCTTAAAGCTCTTAACTGTTTAACTCACGCTCCTGAGACATCAGGTTGGTTTAGAAAGAAAATCAACAATGTTGAAGAGTTGAAAGGTATGAAAATGCGTTTCTTCGGTCTTGGTGCTATGGTTATGAGTAAATTAGGTGTGTCAACACAGTTACTTGCAGGTGGAGATATTTATCCAGCTCTAGAAAAAGGTGTTATTGATGCAACAGAATTTTCTATGCCTACACACGACTTAAGTTATGGTTTCTATCAGTTAGCTAAGTTTAACTATTTCCCAGGTTGGCACCAGCAAACATCAATTGGTGAGCTATTAATGAGCACCAAAGGATGGGGTGGTTTAACTAAGACACAACAAGCAGTTATCAATACAGCATGTCGTGACACAATGTGGTGGGCATTAGTTAGATCTGATGCTAAGCAGGTTCCTGCTATGGCAGAACTTGAGAAAAAAGGTGTTACATTTGTAACATGGCCTGACTCAGAAATCTCCAAGTTTAAGAGAGCTTGGGATGCTGTTGTTGAGGAGAAGTCAGCTTCTGACCCTCTTTTCAAAGAAATTACTGCTAGCTATAACAAGTTTAGAGAGGACTACAGTATTTGGTCTTCAAGAGCTTATCTAAAAGCTAAAAAGTACTAATTCTTTATAAACATATAAGTACACTTGTTATTTTATCTAACAAGTGTACTTTTTTTTTGATAAATAAATTGAAATCTTGTATTTAATAAGTTAATTAAATTTATTATATATAAGGTATTCTGGGGGAGAATAATGGCACTTACAGAACAAAACATGGAAGGTCTCATTTCAGTTAGTGAAAAGCTTCGTGAGATTGTAAATAGAGTTGGTAGAGCCAGTACTTGGCTTTTAGTTCCCCTAGTTATAATAACAATGTGGGATGTTGTTGCTAGAAAATTAGTTTGGATACAAATATTTATGGTCCAAAATTTTGGTTCATTTTTTGAATCAACATTAATGCAAGAAATGGAATGGCACCTTCACACAGTCGTTTTTTGTTTGGTTTTAGGTTATGGATACACTCATAACAGGCATGTAAGAGTTGATTTTCTTAGAGAAAATTTTAACTTTCGATCTAAAGCAAAAGTTGAATTTTATGGTAATATTTTCTTCATGCTTCCATTCACACTTATATGTGTTTATTTTTCTTGGATTTACATGGTGGATTCTTATGTGATTAATGAGGTATCTGCCTCGCTAGTTGGTTTAAGTAACAGATGGATTATTAAAACATTTCTGCCAATTGGATATTTCTTCCTTTTCCTTGGCGGTTTGTCAGTTATGATACAATTAATTGCTGTTATATGGGGCGATAATAAAAAGAAACTTGATCTTATGGTACTTGATTATGATAAAAGTAAATAATTATAAAAATTCCTCTGTCAAAATATCTATGAGATAAGCAATGTGGTTTTCAAAAGTTCCAGGTTATATATTTGATAAACAAAAAACACCTTATTTAACTGAGGCTAAAGACTTAACTTTAGCCCAATCACAATATGAATTAGCTGCTTATGGTGTTTTTGTTGGAACGATTTATGGAATAATTGGACTGGCTGCTATTCTATCAATTTTAGAAGGTAATAATTTGATTTACTATTTTTGGTTATTTGCTTCAGTTTCAGTAATCTATTCTATATTTAGCGTTATACGTAAATATGAATTAATTTCATCTTACATAATTGCTTTGGCTCCATCAGTAATAGTAGGGTTATGTTTCTACGATGCGCTTACAAAAAATTCTTCTTTATTAACAATGACTATTTTTGTTTGTTTATTCCTCCTCTCACTTAAATATGGATGGAGAATTTCAAGGATAGTTGCTTGGCAGAGATATACTGGAGAATTTGAAAATTATAATATTAAAAATGAGAAAGCATAGGTGTAGTTATGGATTTTGTTGATATTATCATAGAATATCTACCAATTTTTATGTTTCTGACGATGGGGGTGCTATTATTTATAGGATATCCTGTTGGTTTCATACTTGGTGGAGTAGCAATAACTTATGGATTTATTGGTTATCTATTTGGAGTGTTTAAAATTGCAGAATTTTTTAATTTTGTTCCTAGAATGTGGGGATTTTCTGCTGAAAACTTAATATTAGTTGCCATACCTAGCTTTGTATTTATGGGTACTATGATGGAAAGAAGTGGTATTGCTAATGATTTATTAAGAACAACCCAAATTTTACTAAGAAAAGTTCCTGGTGGTCTTGCGATGTCAGTGACTGTCATGGGTACTGTGTTAGCTGCTATGACAGGTATCATTGGAGCGTCGGTTACAATGATGACAGCATTAGCATTACCAACAATGTTAAGAAATAAATATAGTCATGCGCTTTCAACAGGAGTAATTGCTGCCTCTGGAACATTAGGTATTTTAATTCCTCCAAGTATTATGTTGATTATTATGGCTGATATTATGCAAGTTTCTGTTGGAAATCTGTTCATGGGTGCAGTTATTCCAGGATTAACACTAGCCTTAATGTATTTAATATTTATTTTTGTGTGGTGTTCTATTGATAGAAATGTTGCCCCTGCTGTAAATGAAGGTGAGCTTCAATATGAAAAAGGTAGATTGCCACAAATGGTATTAAAAGCATTTTTACCACCTGTTGCCTTGATTACGCTCATTAAAGGTTCTATCTTACTTGGTTGGGCTACACCTAGTGAAGCTGGAGCAGTAGGTGCATTTGGTGCCACTTTTCTAGCTATAATAGGAAATAAGTTCACACTCCCAATGTTGAGAAGTGTTTTACATTCTTCTGGTCTTACTATTGCAATGGTGTTTATGATCATATTAAGTGCAACATGTTTTGCCTATGTTTTCAGATCACTTGGTGGCGATTATATTGTTGAAGAATTAATAGAAAAAGCAGGTCTTGGGTCTTGGGGTTTATTATTTTTATTAATGGGAATGACATTTTTACTTGGATTCTTTCTAGATTGGGTTGAAATTACTCTTATCATTTTACCAATTTTTGCTCCATTGGTTGTTCTATTAGATTTTGGAGATCATGTATCGCAATTAACTGGTCTTGATGGACGTAAAGAAACATTGGTTTGGTTTTTAGTTTTAATGGCTATAAATCTCCAAACTTCATTTCTTACACCACCATTCGGTTTCGCCTTGTTTTATTTAAAAGGAGTTGCCCCTCCAGAAGTTGCTACTTTAAGCATATATAGAGGGGTTGTACCTTTTGTTATTATACAATTGATTGGTCTAGGATTTGTTATTTATCAACCAGAAATGGCATTATGGCTTCCGCGGCTAATTTAGCAACTTAATGAAAACCGCATCAGAAAGATGCGGTTTTTTTTGGGATTTAATAATGGATAAAATTGGTATCTGTGGTGCTGGTCTAATTGGAGCAAGCTGGGCAATAGGTTTTGCTAATGCTGGTTTTAAATGTTTTGTTTATGATAAAAGTGAAGATAGTTCTACAAAATTTAAAAGTTTAGCGAATAAATTAATCCAAGATTTACGTATCATTAACCCTGAAATAGATGAAGAAAAGATAAATTCTAACATAAAGTTGAACTGTACTATTGAAGAGACTTGCAATGATTCAATCTTAGTTCAAGAAAGTGTGTTAGAGGATTTAGAGCTAAAAAAATCAGTGTTTGAACAATTAGATAAATTATCTCCAGAAAATACAATTATTGCATCATCTTCATCTTATCTTCTGATTTCTAAAATTTCCGAGCTTGTTAAACATAAGTATAGATGTATTAATGCCCATCCCGCTTTGCCACCCCATATTGTTCCATTTGTTGAAGTTGCTGGTGGAGTAAATACCGACCCAAAAATTATTAAACAAGCTGTCTCAATATACAAAAAAGCTAAATATGCAGCTATTACTGTAAATAAAGAGGCAGAAGGTTTTGTTTTAAATAGATTGCAGGGTGCTCTTCTTAACGAAGCAGTAAGACTCCATGAAGGAGGGTTTGCTTCAATGGAAGATATCGATATAGCTTTAAAACACGCATTAGGTATAAGGTGGGCATTCATGGGTCCCTTTGAGATTATGGATTTAAATGCACCAGAGGGTATTAAAGATTCTTTTACTCGATATAGAAAGGGTATACAAAATTTAGCTAAGGAGCAAAATAGTGTTCCTGAATATTCAGAAGAATATTTAAATAAATTAGAAATGGATCAAAGAAATAGATTATCTTATGATCAAAGGGATAATAGAGTAGAAAAAAGAAATAAAATGATTGCATTAATTAGAAAGCTTAAATGTGAATTAGGAGAGGATATTTAAATGGCTAAAAAAGTAATTATCAGTTGCGCTGTTACAGGAGCGATACATACACCTTCAATGTCAGAGTTTTTGCCTGTAACAGCAGAAGAGGTTATAGAACATTCATTAGCAGCACATGAAGCTGGTGCAGCTGTTCTGCATTTGCACGCACGAGACGAGGTTGATGGACACCCTACACAAGATCCAGAAGAATTTCAAAAATTTCTACCAACTATTCACAAATCTTGTGATGCAGTTATAAATATTACAACTGGAGGTGGTCCACAAATGACTGTGGAAGAGAGAATGAAACCTGCAATGCATTTTAAACCAGAACTTGCGTCTTTGAATATGGGTTCAATGAACTTTGGACTTTTCCCAATGCTCAAAAGACATAATCAGTTAAAATATCCATGGGAAAAAGAAATGCTTGAAAAAAGTAAGTATTCTCTTTTTAAAAATACTTTTGAGGATATTGAAAACATAATGACATTTGGGTATGAAAATGGAACTAAGTTTGAGTTTGAATGTTATGATGTTGGCCATTTATATAATCTCCATTATTTTCATAGAGAAGGTATGTTAAAAGGTCCTTACTTTATTCAATTTGTTATGGGAATAATGGGTGGTATAGGAGCAGATGCTGATAATTTATTACATATGAAAAAAACAGCTGATAAATTATTTGGTGAAGTAGGTTATGAATGGTCAGTTGTGGGCGCTGGAGCAACACAAATGAGGATGAATGCAACTGGTGCTTCTTTAGGTTCTCATGTGCGTGTAGGTCTTGAAGATTCTTTATGGGATGGTCCTGGTAATTTAGCAAAGACAAATGCTGATCAAGTAAAAAGGGTAAGAGAAATCTTAGAAGGGCTTTCACTTGAGATTGCTACACCTGATGAAGCAAGACAAATGTTAGGGCTAAAAGGAAAAAATAATACTAACATAAATTAGAAAGTTAAAAATGAACTACGAAAGACTTCTTGAAGGTAAAAAAGCTCTTATAACAGCTGGAGCTGATGGGATTGGGTATGCAATAGCTAAAAGATTTGACAAAGCAGGAGCCAAAGTCTTTGTATGTGACATCAATCCTGGAGCTGTGAAAAAAGTCAATGATGTTGACGATAATATTAAAGCAGTTGTATGTGACCTTAGACAAACCCAATTGATCTCATCTATGGTTGAAGCCGGGTTTGATTACCTAAAAGAAATTGACATTATAGTAAATAATGCTGGGATTGCAGGAGAGACTGCTGGTGTTGGTGAGCAAACGCTAGGAGGTTGGCAAGAGTGTTTACAAGTTAATATTACTAGTCATTTTGAAACAATGAGACTAGTTGTTCCACGTATGAATAACGATGGATCAATTCTTTCAGTATCTTCTGTTGCTGGTAGAGTTGGCTTTGCTTACAGGATACCTTACGCAGCTACAAAATGGGCGGTTATAGGCATGATTAAGAGTTTAGCAATTGAACTAGGTCCTCGGGGTATAAGAGCAAACGCACTTTTGCCAGGTATTGTTGAAGGCGAGAGACAAAATAGAGTTATTGAAGCAAAGGCTAAAGTTAAAAAAGTATCATTCGAAGTAATGAAAGACGAAATTTTATCCGGCGCATCATTAAATAGATTTGTGACGCATGACGATTTAGCAGAGCAAGCACATTTTTTATGCAGCCCTCTTGGAAGAAATATTTCTGGTCAAGCAGTCAGTGTATGTGGGAATATAGAAAAGACTGGTTAAAATTATTTTAATATCTCATCTAAAATTGGATAAATATAAGATTTAAATAATTCTGGGTTTTCTGACATAGGAAAATGACCTATTCCTGGTATTATAGTTGCCTTAGATCCCTTAATTCTTTTTGCTGTTTCTAGTGTCCGCTCAGGTGTACAAGAACAATCATATTCACCTGATAAAAGATATACTGGACATTTTGAAGTATCTATTAAATTTGAACGGTCGTCAAAGTCTCCGTCATGCCAATAAAAATAAAGATCTCCTTTGAAAACGCCGGGCCCTCCTTGCATATAATGCCATAAAGTTTCATGTTTAAAATTATTTGGACTTTGAGGTGCTATTTGTGAGGAAACAAATGCCGCTTGAACTAAACCACCATGAACATCTGGTCTGTGCAGCCAATCTAGATCATAATAAGGTTCAAGTTTGTCAGAACCTTCAAGTGCAATCACAGCTTTAAAGTAATCACAATGTTCTAGGGCAAGATGTAAGACTACTCTTCCACCCATGGAGCAACCCATTATAACTGGATCAATTAATTTATATTGCTTACAAAAAGACATTATTATTTCTTTATAAAGATTTGTAGTTAGTTTGTAGTCTTTCAATTCATAACCTTCTGGTGGGTTGGATTTCCCATGCCAAGGCAAATCAAAAACAATTACTCTATAATTATTTGTAATTCTTTTATCATTTAAAATATGTCGAAATTGTCTTCCATCAGACCCGGCTGTATGCAGACATAATAGAGGTGTCCCCTGTCCTGCCTCCTCAACATAAATTCTATAATTGTCCTTTTTTAAATTTAAATTAAAATATCTGCCAATAATATCCTCAAAGTTTAAATCAGTCATGCATATCCCTATTAGAAGCTATTAGATCTTTAAAATATTGAAGGTTTTGTATAAATGGGGTTAGATCTCCATCTATATATATAATTTTTTTTGCAAGCATAGCAAAGATATCATGATAATCTCTAGGAGGTACTTTTAACCAATGTTTATTCCAACTATCCCTTTGTCCATAAATTTTAAAAGTTCCACTTTGTGTTAAAATTTCTCTTTCATTTATAGACAATACATTTCCACTCAGGATCTCAAATAAATAATCTTTGTCTCCAATACCAAATGTGAAAGTGATATTTAACCAACGACCATTTTCAATTAATCTTTTATTGGAATTTATGTTGTTTATCCAATTTTCGATTGATAGCATAACTATATTCTTTCCATTATGTAAAAATATAAATCTTTATAAATATTTTACAAAAGGAATCTTTGATATAAGTTTATAATATAGGGGGAGAAATGTTTAACATTAATAATTTTTTACATTTAGATGCTCTAAAACCAGCAGTGGAATGGAAAGGTTTTCCAAAATACAATTTTGTAGGAGGGCATATTGATGGTGAGAGTATCCCAGTGCAATCTATAAAGGACTCTCTCAATAAAATAATATTAAAAGAGGGAAAAACTTTAGCTAAATATGGACTAGAAAGTGGTCCTCAGGGCTTTTTACCATTAAGAAAATTTATATCAAATCAGTTAAAAATTAGTTCAAAAATTAATTGCTCCGAAAGAGAGATATTAGTTCTTTCTGGTTCATTGCAAGCTTTAGATCTTGTAAACCAGACATTTCTTAGAAAAGGAGATACAGTAATAATTGAAGAGGAAAATTATGGAGGAACTATTTCAAGGCTGAAAAGACTTGGTGTAAATATGGTTGGAATACCCTTAGAAAAAGATGGAATGAATCTAAAAATCCTAGAGCAAGAGTTGAATGATCTTCTGAAAAAAGAAATAATCCCAAGATATATTTACACGATCCCAACAATTCAAAACCCAACTGGAACAGTAATGTCTGTTGCTAAAAGGAAACAACTAATAAAATTATCAAAAAAATATCAAATACCTATTTTTGAAGATGATTGTTACGCAGATCTTCTTTTTGAAAAAGAAAGACCCCCTGCGATAAAGTCATTTGATAAAGAGGGATATGTAACTTACTGTGGATCTTTTTCTAAATCAATTGCACCTGCACTTAGAGTTGGTTATTTAATTGCCAATTGGGAAGTTTTATCAAGAATATTACCTTATAAAACTGATGCAGGTAGCGGATCATTAGAACAAATGGCACTGGCAGAGTTTTGTAAAGAAAATTTTAATTCACATGTCAAAACAATAAAAAATGAATTGCAAAAAAAATCAGAAGCTATTTGCAATGCTTTGGACAAATATTTTGGATCTTCAGCTGAATATAAAAAACCTGATGGTGGAATTTTTGTTTGGGTTGATATGCATAAAAAAGTAGACACATCTCGTCTTTACGAATTGGCATTAAAAGATGGTGTGGCTATAAATCCAGGAAATGAATGGTCAATTAACAAAAGTGGTAGACATAAAATGAGACTTTGCTTTGGTAATCCTTCAATTAAAGAAATTGATGAGGGCATTAAACGTTTGGCTATAATATGTAGAAAAGAATTTGGAATACCCACAAAGATTGCGAATTTATAAATTTTTGTGAATCTTCATTATATGTAAAATGGCTTCGGAAAAATTTTTAGGGTCCTCCTGAGGCACATTATGGCCAATATTTGGAAGAATTTCATGTTTAAGATGACTTGAAAATTTTTGTTTAATTTTTGCAATATCAGATAATCCGGTCACGCCGTCATTATCACCATCAATTGTTATGGCGGGCGCAGAAATAACAGGCTGGTTAGATAATTTCTTTTCTATTTTTTCAAACCTTTTGTCTCCACATACTAGCCCAAATCGATGCCGGTAACTATGAATGACTACTTCTACAAAATCAGGATTCTCAAAAGCATTAGCACTTAAATTATATAAATTATTATCAATATTCCAAGTTGGTGACCACGTTTTCCATATATATTTTATAAAATCATGACGTTGATTTAAAAGACCATTTCGTCCCCTTTCACTATGGAAAAAATATTGATACCATAATTTTTGTTCAATTTCTGGCTTAACTGGTATTAATGATTTTTTTATGTCTTGAATATTGTAGCCGTTGCAGGAAACTAAACCTAAACATCTATTTGGATATAGTGCAGCAACTATGCAAGCTGCCCTGCCGCCCCAATCATATCCTCCTAAAATTGCTTTATCTATTTTAAGTGCGTCCATAAGTTTTAACAAGTCAAATCCAAGTGCTGCTTGTTGACCTGAACGTAAGGTGTCATTTTGTAAAAAAGTTGTGTGTCCATACCCTCTTAAGTAAGGAATGATTATTCTGCAGCTTGATATTAATAACGGGACTACTTCTTTGTAAGCGTGAATATCGTATGGGAAGCCATGCAGAAGTATTACAGGTAAACCTTTTCTTGAACCCGCCTCAAAGTAGCTTACATTTAAATCTCCAGCATTTATATTTTTTAAATTCTTTATCAATTTTCAAACAACATAAATTATTAATAATTTATAGGTAAGGTATTTATTGTCTTAACTCTTCCTAGCGCAAAATTTGTTTCTATTGATGCAATACCTTTAACCTTTGTGAGTTCTTCTCTCATAAAGATTTCATAGTTTTTTAAGTCAGTTGCAACAACTCTTAATAAATAATCTCTATTTCCAGTTACTAACCAACAATCCATAACAGCATCTAAAGATGTTATTTCTTTTTCAAATGACTTTAAAATTTGATCAGTTTGATTCTCTAATCTCACAGATACAAAAGCAGTTACTGGATAACCATAAGCAATTTCATCAATAATAGCTGTGTAACCAGCTATTAAACCTTTTTGCTCTAAGGTTTTTACTCTTCTTAAGCAAGGAGAGGGTGACAAGCCAACTTTTTCAGCTAACTCAAAATTAGTTAATTTTCCATTTTGCTGAAGAAAAAAAATAATTTTTTGATCTATTTTATCAATATTGCTCAAAAAAAACCTATTTTAATATAATATTTTATAAATAGATTTATATTAGCATAAAATATTAAATTTAGAAGTATTTTTATAATATTTAGTCATTCATTCTATTTGAAAGATGCTAAAGTAAAAAAATGAATGATGTTGATATTTTAAAAAAAATTGAAAAGAAAGTGTTGTGGCTTGCTTGTTGGATGATCCATAATGCAAATCACATAAGAGAAAATCAAGATGGCCTTAAAGTTGGTGGTCATCAAGCAAGTTCTGCATCAATTGTCTCAATAATGACAGCTTTATATTTTAATATTTTAAGGCCAGAGGATAGAGTTGCAGTTAAACCTCATGCTAGTCCTGTATTTCATGCTATTCAGTATTTATCCGGATTACAAACTAAAGAAAAAATTGAAAATTTTAGAGGCTTTGGCGGAGCACAGTCATACCCGTCTAGAACAAAAGATATAGACGATGTTGACATTTCAACTGGATCAGTAGGTTTGGGTGTCGCAATGACAAGTTTTATTTCTCTAATTCAGGATTATGTTGCAAGAAAAAAATTTTATAAAAATAAACCTTTAGGGAGAATGATTGCATTAGTTGGTGATGCAGAGCTAGATGAGGGTAATGTTTAT
>ENA-OSEY01002622-OSEY01002622.1-marine-metagenome-genome-assembly--contig:-NODE-2622-length-11526-cov-2.592104_pt1 | contig 11526 bp, 10 predicted proteins | sample MGYA00248465_ERZ534230 | MGnify/ENA primary metagenome ERZ534230 (study PRJEB26409, sample SAMN06344110) | marine metagenome | isolation source: Sea water from surface | place: Atlantic Ocean:Southern... | reverse complement strand
TGAGCTACTGCCAAAAACGCTTTTAAACCTCTATCCATATACATTCCTTTTTAGAATAGAAAAATGACTTTTTTCTATTTTACAGAATATTAAAATAATTAGTACCTTTTATCTGTAGACACAGGTGCAAGTTATATGAAAACTGTTTTCGTCCTTTTTGATTCATTGAACCGTTTGGCACTTGGTTCCTATGGGGGAACTTCTGTCGCTACTCCCAATTTTGATCGTTTTGCTCGAAAGTCAGTAACATTTGATAAACACTATGTTGGCTCGCTGCCGTGCATGCCAGCCCGCCGTGATATGCATACTGGCAGATTGAATTTTACGCACCGGAACTGGGGGCCACTAGAACCATTCGATGAAAGCTTTGCTCGTATATTAAGTAACAATAGTGTCTACACACATCTAATCTCTGATCACCTCCATTATTTTGAGAATGGTGGATGGGGCTATGCCAATGCTTTTGACAGTTGGGACTTCATACGCGGACAAGAATATGACGCCTTGAAGGTAATGGTGCGGCCTCCAATTGAACGCTACCGTGATCATTTTGACGAAAGGCACTATCCATTTCATAATTTACCAGAGCAAGGTTCAATAACTCGTGGTAATTCAGACAAAACTTCCCTGAAACGCCTGCGTGGGGCTATTACTGAGGATGCACTAAAAGAAGAAGAAGATTTTCCCACGGCAAAGTGTTTTGAAAAAGCTTTCGAATTCCTAGATACGAATCGTGAGCAGGACGATTGGTTTCTGCAACTAGAATGTTTTGACCCTCACGAGCCTTTCGTTGCACCAGAACGTTTTAAAGAGGCTTATGACGCTGGTTATAATGGAAAGATCTTGAACTGGCCACTCTATGAAAAGAACTGTAACTCGCCCGAAGAGATCGCAGCCATTCGAGGGAATTATGCCGCTCTTGTGGCGATGTGTGATGAGTATTTTGGTAAGTTACTCAACTACTTTGACGAACATGATTTATGGGGAGATACTGCACTAGTTCTTACAACCGACCATGGATTTCTACTGTCTGAACATGATTGGTGGGCCAAGAATAGGATGCCCTATTACGAAGAGATTAGCCATATTCCACTAATAGTCTATCATCCATCTCACAAGAAATATTCTGGGGAAAGACGTAAATCCCTTACTCAAACAACTGATTTAATGCCCACGTTTTTAGATTTTCACAAGTGTGAAATACCTAAAACAGTTACTGGACATTCTATATTCCCGAAACTGTCCCGAGATGAGAAAACTCGGGACAGCCAAATCTTTGGAATGTTTGGGGGCCCGGTTGGTATAACGGATGGTATATATACCTATTATCGGTATCCAGAAGATCTTGCCGGAAAGAATTTACACCTATATACATTGATGCCCGCTCACATGATTGACCTTTTCGATATTGGTGAGCTTCAAAGCAGTGAATTAGCTCCACCTTTTGACTTCACAAAGGGAGCCCCAACGCTACGCATGAAACTTGATCCAAAGAATACACAAGTTGGGCAGGATGGTGATACCTTAGAAGATTGTGAAACCACTCTCTACAACATTGAAACTGATCCAAAACAAGAAACGCCAATTGATGAACCAGACGTAGAAAACCGCTTTGCACTAGAAATAGCTCGGTATTTCGCAGAACACGACGCACCATCAGAGCTCTTCAAACATTTTGACGTAGTGCAACCTAACGTTGCAATTGCAGGAGAATAACAAGAAGCTAGAGTAAAAAACATAAAGGAGGACACTCATGCAAATAACAAAATCAATTCATCGAACTCTACTTGCCGGAACACTTGTAGCCGCGTCAGCAGCTATTGCTCTGGCAGATTTCCCTAATAGGAACATTGAAATATTTCACCCATGGGGGCCTGGTAACGCAATGGCAATGAGCCAGGTAGTTGCGAAAGCGATGGGCGAAGAATTGGGTACCGACATGCCAGTGATCTCTCTGCCTGGAGCTGCCGGAACAAAGGCACAAACTACGGCTATGGGTAAACCAGCTGACGGCTACACGATTTTTGATGGTTATGTTGCCCCACTTGTCCTGCAACCTATTTTGGGAAACGCAGATTGGAACTATAAAGACTTTAAACCACTTAGCGCAGCAGTAGCAAATGCATTTTCAATTGCAGGACAGGTGGACGAAACACGCTGGTCAAACTTTGAAGAGATGATGGCCTACTGTCAGGCAAACCGTGGTGAGCTTCGCTATTCTTCTGGTTCACGTAACAACCTTCCACATATGGTAATTGCGAAGGCACTCCAAGGTTACGACTGTGTAGCTCAAAACGTACCATACACCCAAGATGGAAATGTTTTTAAAGATCTTGGATCAAAAGTTTTAGATTTTGCGTTTATAAATGTTGGTAATTTTCGTTCCAACCCGGATAAAGTAAAAATCCTCATGGTGCTTTCCGAACTTGAAAGCTCTAAGAAGGCATTCCTTGGAGCACCAACTATTGCGGACTTGGATGTTGATGTAGGCTTATCAAACCTTGGGCCAATGGGGTGGACCTGGTGGATAGTAAATCCGAACACACCGGACGACGTTACTGAAAAACTCCGCAGCGCAATGGAACGTGCCATGGCAAGACAAGACGTTAAAGATGCCGTTGAAGCCGTCGGTTTTGTACCACTCAATTGGGATCATACAAGTTATGAGGAGATAGTGGGGGGCGTAGATGCACAGTTAAACTCGATGGGCAATGCGCTAGCTTGGGAGGAAGAAGAACTCAATAAGCTGAATTAAGGGAAATCCAAGATGACAGCATCGCGATTTCTAAGCGTCCTTGCTCTTGGATTTTTCGTCGCTGTCATCATCGCCGTTGTTTGGCAGATTGAGACTAACTTTAAAGAGCAGGGAATAGCGAGCGGCGGGCCTTATGACAACGCGGCCTCTTTTCCAAGGGCAGTTGTTTTCCTTATAGGCTTTCTAGTATTAATCCAATGTGCCTTAGACTTTATCGGCACAAACAGCTCCTCCAAATTAAAAATTCCTGCACGTTCTGATCTAATGCGCGCAGGGATAATGCTTTTTATATTCGCTGTGTATCTTTCAGTCTTAGAGACAATCGGCTATCATTTAGCAACAATTCCGATGATTTTCTCTATTATGTGGATTTGTGGCATGCGTAATCTTACACTGCTCATTTGTACCGCAGTTTTCGTATCCACTTCGTTTGCTTTTGTTTTTGAAGTATTTCTCAATGTTGTTCTGCCATTAGGGATTTGGACTATCTTTATACCATGGTAGGCATCTTATGATCATAGACTTCTTTTCTGCTGGATTCGATGTTTTTTCATCACCATTGGCGCTTATCTTAACTTTTACTGGCATAATCGTCGGACTTGTAGTTGGTGCTATGCCAGGTTTAGGACCACTAATGGGTATAATCCTGTTACTACCAGTCGCAATAGGCTTACCCGCGGTGGCAGCTATGGGTTTTTTAATTGCGATCTTTGTGGGCGGGTCATGCGGAGGTTCGATCTCGGCAATTTTGCTGCGCATACCCGGAACACCCTTAGCGGCAGCAACTCTTTATGACGGCTTTCCGTTAGCACAGAAGGGAAGAGCATCCGATGCAATTGGAATTGCAATTACAAGTTCCGCCATCGGAGGTTTAATAGGAGGAATAGTTCTAGTTTTTTGCGCTCCCATCCTAGCTAACTTTGCTTCTAACTTTGCACCGCCAGAGTATGCTATGCTTGCTATAATGGGCCTATTCGCCATAGTGGTCATTTCGGGAGGCTCCGTCATCAAAGGGCTTCTGGCTGGAAGCTTTGGGCTCATTATATCAACTATCGGTACTGATTCATTTTCAACTGGTCTGCGTTTCACGTTTGGATCTCATAACCTTTTGAATGGTTTTCACATTGTGGCAGTCGTTGTTGGCTTATTTGCGATTTCAGAGATGACATTTCAGATGTTGAAGCGAGATCTTCTGGAAATACCAAAAGTAAAGGTTGCAAGACCTGGCTTGCGAACAATTTCTATGACGCTTAAACATTATGTTAATCTGGTGCGCTCATCCGCAATTGGAACCTTCTTTGGGGCAATACCTGGTGCTGGCGGTGTAATCAGCTCTTTTACCAGTTATGCAGTAGCGAAAGCATCATCTAAGCCTGGTGAAAAATATGGTGAAGGAGAAGAAGGTGGTGTGGTAGCGACAGAGTCGGCCAACAACGCTACCGTTGGCGGAACCCTAGTGCCAACCCTTTCTTTAGGTATTCCCGGTGATGCGTCATCTGCAATGCTTTTGGGTGCCCTTCTAATACTTGGCTTTATTCCTGGTCCAGCGATGTTTGAGAACAATCCAGACGTTGTAGGGGGAATATTTATGGTTTACCTGCTTTCAAATGTCTTTTTATTAATAGCAGGTATTTTGGCAACTCCACTATTTGTTTACGTCCTTCGAATTCCAAAAGTGTATTTAATCCCAAGTATTTTACTTTTGTGTTCTATTGGGACTTTTGCTCTGCAAGCCTCAGTCTTTGATTTACAGGTAATGTTCGCTTTTGGGTTGATAGGTCTTCTTTTCCGTGCTGCCAACTACCCGTTGGCACCAGTAGTTATCGGGATGATACTAGGACCAATTTTAGAGGCTAATTTTAGACGCTCATTATTAATATCGCGTGAAGGATACTGGATTTTCTTAGACCGCCCGGTTTCAGCGTCACTTGTGACCATAAATGCACTGCTTATTCTAGCAATGATTTACATTACAATAAGGAGAATGCGAGAATCTTAATGCATTTATCTTCGATGGACTAATGGCTTTTTTTCTATCCTTTCTACTAGTTGATTGGTGGCTGCCATCAGTTTACGTACAGTTCGAGGTTTTTGAGCAATGCCAGAAATACCTCAATTGGAATGGCCACAGGTTTAAAATTAGCGATGACTTACTTGAAGCAAAATTGGGCGCAACACAAAAACTGTTGCTAGAACCTATTCGTGAAACGCCAAGATGCACACAGAAAGACATCGTTAAGACGGATGGAAAGGATCAGGGACAGGTCTCTAAGGCAATAAATAGGCACGTATAAGATTGATTAGTCTCGAAGAAAATCTATCCACTTAGGGCACTATCGTCATCATACTTCTCATATATATCATTTGCATCATTAGCTAGATGGCTAATATGGTAGGCATGGTAGGCCTAGAGCCGGCTGAAATGAAGAGACATTATCTATGCGTGTAGCAATTCAAAAACTTAGATCTTCGAAATATAAATGCAGATAGGTCTCTTTTGGCTTCACTAACAGATACAATGAGGGGTTTAATATGCGATTTGAATTCATGTTACCATACCAAATTAGAGAAGAGATCTCCAAAAACACACCAGTTATACTTCCAATTGGCGTGATGGAATATCATGGTGAGCATATGGCAGTGGGTATGGACACGCTTGCGGTGACTAAAATCCTGGATAGGGTGGAGAACCAAATGGAAGTGATAATTCTTCCACCTTTTAGTTACGGTGCTGCTAGTTATGCCGTAGCAGCGCCAGAAGGAACTGGTAGCTTGCATGTTGATGCAGCGGTCCTTGCTCCGTTGGCTGAGCAAATATTTACTGGTTTGTTGAGAATAGGCTTCCGAAATATACATGGGATCGTCCATCACCAAACTGAAAATTTTACATCTGGCATGCCAACTGATCTAGCTTTTAAAACTGGAGCTAAACAGGCGATTTTTAAATTCCTAGAACGCACTGAAGGTGAGGCATGGTGGGGAAAGCAAGATATGAGTGATTATTATGCCAGAAATCAGGCAGGGAGTGACCCATTTAATTGGATAAACTTGCATCCTTTAATGGACTGCGAAATTATAAAAAATTATATTTTCGATCACGCGGGCGAAGGAGAAACTTCGCTCCTAATGGCTCTTGCTCCAGAAGGGGTTGAAATGGATCGTATCTCGGAAAACAGCACTTGGTATACTAAATCAGCAAGCAACTCATCAATAGAAAAGGGAGAACAAGTAACGTCCCAAATTGTAAAAAACTTAATGGAGCGTCTTAAGTTACAATAACCGTTGCTTCAAAATTATCAGACAGAAAAACTTGCTGATGTAAGACTTCTAATCAGCTCTTACTTTGCTAGCTTTCGGACCGTTATAAACCCATTTTAAAAAGTGGAATTTGGTAGGTTAAATTATGGAACTTGGTTTAAAAGAAAAAGTTATTATCGTTACTGGAGGAGGCTCGGGCATTGGAGCATCAGTTGTAAACAATCTTTCATTAATTGGTGCGACGCCAGTTATAATTGATAAGTCAAAACCAGATGACACTTTCTATAAAATTATAAAAAAGCGATGTCCAAGAGCTATTTGGAAAACCTTGGATCTTTGTGATGATCAAGATTGCAAAAAAGCAGTAAAAGATATTTTGACAAAGCTGAGTAAAATTGATGGTTTGGTAAATAACGCTGGGATTAATGACACCGTTGGTATTTCGGCTGGACCAAACGAGTTTCGCAAATCACTCGACAGAAATCTTGTGCATTATTACACGATGACCAATTTGTGTATAATGGAGTTAATAAAAACGAAAGGATCAATAGTGAACGTTTCGTCAAAAGTTGTTTTAACTGGTCAATCTGGAACCTCAGCTTATGCAGCTGCAAAGGGAGGTATCTTGGCTCTAACTCGCGAGTGGGCGGCAGAACATTCAGCTTGCGGGCTGCGGGTAAACGCAGTTATCCCAGGGGAAGTTATGACACCGATGTATGAAAAATGGTTGGAGGGCTTTAAAAAGCCTGATGAAAAACTTAAACAGATCACCAGCCGTATCCCCCTAGAAAAAAGAATGGCAAAAGTTGAAGAGTTAGCTATGCCTATAGTGTTTCTTTTATCTCAATGGGCTGGACACATTACAGGGCAGTTTTTGGTGGTCGATGGGGGTTATTCACACTTGGATAGAGCCCTTACGTAAAAAGAGTGGCCCCTTCAAAATAAAAAAATCTGGGCATCTTAGTTTTCAAATCAAGTCCAAAAAAGCATGAGCGCCTCAAGGAAAAATCCTAAAGACGCCCATGTCTCTAATCCAACCCGCTAAAGACCTTCAATGCGGTCGAGCCGCACATCCTGCCTAGGAGCGCATTGCAGTGTCAGCTTGACCTGTTTGCCACGTCAGATGTCGGCTTGAACCGTTACTCTTCTCGCTCTCCCTTGCCGATACCTTACTGGTTAGAATCCTAGGATCCTGACCCTTCCAGCATCTGTTCTCCAACAGTTGTAACACGATTTAGACTTAATCCTGTTTCCAGCATTGAGCCTGAAAACTCATTACCCCCAGACTAGATTAGGTATACCGTGGCATACGATTCTTTCTCAATCAACATTAAATTTTTTTGGAAGTGTAGTTATCAACAACTTTTTTACTTTATCCACAACTCAATCCACATTTTTCCATTTCATCCACAAGAAATGTGGGCAGAATATCGCACCCGCTCTACATTTATTTTAACGCACAGGGAATCTGAGCCCCCAACCCCTTGATTCTAAGTCCAGAAGTACCGTCTACAAATTCAAGAAAGATATTCAGTCACACGGCTAACCGTTTACCCGAATAATTTTATGCTTGAACGATTTTTCAAATATATTTTTTTCATTCTCATAGGCTCTCACTTTTGCCTTAAGGTAGTAGTATTTTTCATCACTGGTCATTATCGTTTCAGTAATTGTTCGCGTCATCCAATTGTCCCGGCTGTATTCAAAAGTCCAACTAATTTGAGCCATGGACGATAACGGGGCATTATTACTAATTTCATAGTATTCATGCTTTATTGCTGAGGTTACTAAATTGTGTTTGTGATAAAGTAATTTACCTAAGTCATCTTTGATCTTAAGTTTCACTTTGTTTTCATTAAAATCATATTCTACGTCACGGTTAGAATTTGGTTTCCGTTTTTGTGTAATTGCTGACATGGGTGCCGCTACGGGCGGGTTTGGCTGAACATCTTCTTCTTCAAGATTTACAAGCGTTGGCAAAGATAAACAGGCAGGTTTTTCAGTGAGAGTCAGAGTTGGATTATTGACTGCAGGCCAGACGAATGGCCAATATGCCGTCGATAAAGCGATACGTATTTTCTGTCCAGGAAGAAACCGATGTCCAGTATTGTCCAATTTAATAGCTAAACTTTGAGTCTCACCGATTGGCATTAGCTTTGGGAATTTGTTTCCATTCCGATGAGTTAAATTTAGAACTCCAATTGAAACAAGTTCTGAACTTCCACTCGGTGAGACGTCACATAAGCGAACAATTAAGTTTCCGGTGGGTGCATTTGAACGTAGAGAAATTGTTATTTCCGGACGACCAAAAACGTCAATGTGTTTTTCAAGTATATCACTATCAAAACAGGTACTTTGGGCGTCGATAGATTTTTGACAGCCTGAGATTTCAGAACCAGAACAATGTGGGATCCACTCTCCAGCCTCTACTCCTGTTTCTACAGGACTGTGAATTTGAATTGGTGAAGGATTAACAACCTTGTCCGTGAGACCATCCTTTGATAGATATTTGTGTTTTATTTTGATTGATGGAGGCCAGGTTTGACTTTCGATCCACCTACCTGCCACACTTAGGTCAAATGGTTTTGGATCAGCGCTTTCTTTTATAAAAGTGAGATGTGTTTTTTTTGCTTGTGGGGCAATTTGATCATTACCAAGCCATTGATGCCACCAAGCCAATGATGCTCCAAGATAATCATAAGATGGACCGGGTGTGCCGAGGTGGGGGAAATGATGGGCCCAGGGGCCACATACTGAGTGGCAATGTCCTTTGATATTATCCATTAGAGCGGGTAGCGCGTTTACATAAAGATCATTCCAGCCGCTAACAATCATCACTGGGATTCTAATATCATCAAAATTTTCGCAAATTGAGCCATGTTCCCAATACGCATCACGGGTCTGATGTTTAAACCAATTAGCTGCAAAAAAATTTAGATTTTCTAATCGATCCAACCAAATCGATCGCCATTTTTCACCAACTGTAAGCGGATCTGGTGGGCGAGTTGTAAAGGCAGTCAGAGACGTCCCCCAACCAAAATTTTCATTCAAAAGACAACCATTTTTATAATGAATATCATCGTTATAGCGATCAACTGTAGCACCGATTGAAATAATTGCTTTAAGAGATTTCGGTCTTCGTGCAGCTACTTGTAGGGATGCAAAACCACCCCACGAGAGACCGGTCATTCCTACATTTCCGTTGCACCAAGGCTGCTGTGCAGCCCATTCAATAATGGCGATTGCATCGTCTTGTTCTAATTTTAAATACTCATCTTTTAAAATCCCGTCTGAGTCACCACAGCCTCGAAGGTCTACGCGCAAAGCAGCCACACCATGACCCGCCCAATATGGATGTATACGTTCATCAACTGGTAGTGTTCCGTCTTGGCGGCGGTAGGGAATAATCTCAATCACCACTGGGACGGCATCAGTAATATCAGGACGCCATAAACGTGCCGCTAATCTGGTATTTTTCGCTACTGGTATCCACTGGGCGGCCTGATCAATAATATTATAAGGCGCTTTTGAGACCGTTGTTAAATCGGGAGAAGTTAGATCAGGAAACATTAGCTACAGGTTTTTGAATTTGGGACGATATAAGCCTAAATAACTGCTGGGTGTCCGATCTGTCTAAATTAAACACTGCTTCATATATTTCCTTTGTTCTGGTTTTTCCCAGCACTGGTATAGCATAGTCTCTGAACTTTTTCGTTAATTCCTTTTTAGTTGGGGGTACAGATGCATCCCATTTTGGCTCACACCAAGTAGAGGACAGCACTTGGCCATTTTTTAGGGTTATATCCGCTCGAGCAAGTCTTGAACCAGGAAAAACCAAATTAGCATGGTCATCTTCACTAATTGTCAGAACGGAGGATAATCTCTGTATCTCTGGATCCTTGAGCGCATCATCTGCAATGTGCGCGGGCAAAATATCGCCATGAACTAATGCGATAGCGCAAGGAAACGACGTTGAGTACTGTGCTTCTTCTGTATTTGTAACTTTTTTTTGACCAAGGCGAACTGCCTCATAGAACGAAGTGATATGTACACTAGCTACATCTGTGCTACTAAAATCATAAGTTTGTTTTAAATCAAGAACTGCTGCTATTGGAGCCTGCGCCCAACGACAAACTGGATATGGCTTGAAATATTGCTTTGTTATTAGCCAATTTTCTCCAAGGTCATGCCAGTGCTTTGTTTGCAGAGTTAATGCCGGGGCTCCCGTAAAGCCAGCTTTAGCCATGCGCGCAGCAGAGACACCACACAAGGCTCCCCAACCGGAGCCATCTTTCAGCATTGTTGGATGGTCAATACACCGCATCATTTGGCTTCTAGGTCCATGGTATTCTGCTATCCCCATTGCATGCCTAGTTTGTTCTAAAGATAGTTTCATCATTCGTGATGCGACACCTGCAATCGCTACCGCGACCCAAGCTCCAGAAGTATGATAATCTGAAACAGTGGCATGTTGGGCTAATGCGGCGCGACAAGCAAATTCATAGCCAATTGCAAGTGTTAAAAGGAATTGTTGGCCTGAAATTGATTTATTATCTTGAGCCACTGCGTACAAAGCTGGAAAGAGACCGCAACCAGCGTGGCCTTTGGCAGGATTGAACCCATCATGCCCATCTAAAGAGTCAATAGTCATTCCACCTGCCATTGCCACACCTGCTACAGATGCCTTGCGTCCATCAAAAATCATAGGAATGGTGCCACTCATATCTAACGCAGCATATCCGCAAGCTATGTTGGATAATTTGGTTCCCGCACCACTAGCTGCAACACCAAGTAAATCCAGCAAACATAATTTTGTATAATCACGAACCTTAAATGGCAGATCATCCCAAGTTAACTCTTTTGAAAAAGCTATTATGTTATTCGTATGGTTCATAAGATATATTTCCAGTATCGATCAAACTTGGCACCTTAAAAAAGTTCATGTCTATTTACGACATAATTGCTCAATCATTTTACACATTGAAACAACAATGTTTTGCAAAGATAAAAATACAGGAAGTCCTGAAAGGTAAGAATAGTTACGCAACTGACCGTTCTACGCGCACGGAGGTTTTTGGACTCTTAAGGTATAGCTTTATAGAACAAAAATTTGTCCATAAAAGCTTGTTTTGTTACCCCAGATGTTACCCCAAAAAACAAAGGCCCAGCACGATTTCCGCTAAGCCTTTAATTATATGGCGCACCGGGGAAGTGGTTCTACTCCTTATCCCTGCACTGCATCTGAGCTAACACTCTGTTTTTATTACATACAGCATACACTAGTTCATCTCAATACTGCGTATCTTGGTCAGTAATATGGTCAGTAATTCCTTATCGTTACTAGTATAGGGGTGGCACTGGGGTGTGGCTTCCTTCATGTAACAATGACCTACCGCTTAACCCTGTGTGAGACATACCCCATGCAGGGGCCATAGGGGGTGTATGGGAAGTATGGTATATACGCTCATACACAGATAGGGTGTTTATTGTAGCCAAGTGATTAAACATAGGCC
>ENA-OSEY01002621-OSEY01002621.1-marine-metagenome-genome-assembly--contig:-NODE-2621-length-11526-cov-3.305878_pt1 | contig 11526 bp, 12 predicted proteins | sample MGYA00248465_ERZ534230 | MGnify/ENA primary metagenome ERZ534230 (study PRJEB26409, sample SAMN06344110) | marine metagenome | isolation source: Sea water from surface | place: Atlantic Ocean:Southern... | reverse complement strand
AAGTGATGAGTATGGTCCTTTAATATTTTCTGGATTTTCATTAGACATTAAAAAATCTGATTTACAAATTGCGTAGGTAACATCATTTAGTTCCTGCCCGTATAATTCGATTTTTAATTTTTCATTTAAATTTTCATTTATCCATTGTTTACCAATAGTTAACATACCACCAGTTCCGCAGCATGGGTCATAAACTGATCTAATTTTATCCTCCCCTTTTAGATTTTCTTTATCTCCACCAAAGACAAGGGATACTAAAAGTTTAACAATAAATTTGCAAATTAGTCCAAATGGAAATCCAGGTCGTATAGTTGAAAAAAATGACAACATAACATCTGATGGAGGAGGTACTTCATCACTTCAAATATCTTTGAAAACACATCCTGCAGCTGATGTGACTATTTCGATTAATACTAATTTTAGTGGTGTTGTACTTTCACAAAAAAATTTAGAATTTACCCCATTAAATTGGTCTATACCGCAAAAAATATATCTCACAGGAATTGAAAATTTGAATTATTTTTGTAAAATAGCTGGGGAAGATTATAATGATGAAGCCTTATCAAAAATATTAAATGATTGTGGATTAGATTCAGATGTCATTGGTAAAAAGGTAGGTTCTTATTCAAAAGGGATGAGGCAAAAAGTTGGTATTGCTATTGCATTTGCAAAAAAAGCTAAGGTTTTACTTTTAGATGAACCTGCTAGCGGATTAGATCCATTAGCTAGCACTGAACTCTCTTCCACTTTAAAGTCTCTTGCAAAAAAAGGTACTGCCGTTTTGATGGCATCTCATGATATCTTCAGAGTACGTGAGACTTGTGACCGCATAGGAATTCTTAAAAATGGAAGTTTAATTGATCAAATGGACACATCCAAAGTCACAACAAATGAGCTTGAGAAAATATATATTGATTATATGAGAGGCTAATTTATATCAATGATTGTTATAATTCTTAATGAGTGGAAAATACTAGTTCGTAATCGTTCTATCGTTTACGTTTCATTAATATTCATTCTGAGTATTATATCTTTAGCCTGGATGAGCAATGTACAAAGTGAAAACCAAAGCAAAGCTCAAGCTGCTGCTGAGAAGCATATTAGGTCGCAGTGGGATAATTTGGAGCCAATGAACCCACATAGGGCAGCTCACTATGGTGTTTATGTTTTTAAACCAATAAGTATTTTAAACAGCTTAGATGATGGGGTTAGTTCTATAACAGGTAATGTCTTAAAACTTGAGGGCCATGTCCAAAATGAGATTGTGCATTCAGAAGCATCACAGTCAATTACAATTTCAAAATTTGGTAAACTTAAACCTTCTATAATCCTACAGTATGTAGTGCCTTTATTTCTTATTTTTTTATCTTTTGGCTCTATAACTAATGATAAAGAAACTGGAAGAATGAAGCTTATAGCTCTGCAAGGAGTGTCTCCAGAGAAATTAGTTTTATCTAAATCTATTAGTATTTGGCTTTATGGATTAATGCTTATCATGTTCTCAGTTCTTTTACAATCATTACTTGGCTCTTTAGCTTTGGATGCTGGATTAAGGTTAGGGCTTACTTTCATATCCTATGGGCTGTATTACTTGATTGTGGTGTTTTTATCCACTTTTATCTCTGTCAATTTTAGAAATAATACCTCAGCAATATCATTACTTTTAGCAACTTGGATAGTTTGGACAATTTTCTTACCGAAAATTTGGGGTAATACTGTTGAAAAGGTTCATCCTCTACCAAGCCGGCAAAATTTCATTGCTCAAATGAAAGAAGATCGTTCTAAAGGTATTGACGGGCATAACCCCAGAGATGAGAGACGGTCTAAACTAGAAAAAGAATATTTAGTTAAGTATAAAGTAGATAGCCTAAGTCAATTACCTATTAATTTTGATGGAATTGTTATGCAGGCTGATGAAGAGTATGGCAACCAGGTATGGGACAAGCATTTTGGAAATAATTATTTAATTTATCAAAAACAAAAAAAGCTATACCAATTATCTGGATTATTAAATCCTTTTTCATCTTTACAAAATTTAAGTATGGGATTTTGTGGAAGTGATATGATCCATCATTTAGATTTTTTAAAAAAGGCTGAAAACTACAGAAGATATTTAATTAAAACGTTAAACGATAAACATGCACATGGTGGGTCAAGGACTGGCGAATGGAGATGGACTGTTGATAATACGTTCTTCAGATCTGTAAAAACTTTTGATTATCAGACTATGCTGATAAAAAATCATATTGGGAATTATCTTTTTGATATCCTTGCGTTAATTGCATGGGCAATCTTTGCTGGATCATTAATGAGATATAAAATTAAAAGAGATATCCTATTATGAGTAAATATTTTAATATTTTAAAATTTGAATATTTTCACTTGGTCAATGCTCCTTATAAAATTATTTCAATTTTATTATTTGCGTTTTCAATCATTTATGGTTGTCAAATAGGCTATGTTTTGTTTAAAAAACATGACAATGAAATAAAAAGTATTAAAAGTAAGAATTCAGACTTTGAAAATAAAATGTTAGTACAGTATGATGAGCTTGAGCAAGGCTTAATTGAAAAACCCAGAAGAGATCCCACTATTCCTTATTGGGCGATATGGAATACGCCATCTTATGCTCTTAAAAATCCATCGGCAATGATTGTTTTTAGCACAGGGCAGGCAGAGCAATATGGCTATTACAAAAAGGTTACTAATTGGAGTACTATATTTGATAATGATCTCGCTGAGGAAATTGCCAACCCTGAACGATTAGCTTTGGGAACACTAGATTTTGGTTTTGTCGTATTATTTTTGACACCTATTTTGCTTGTTATTTTACTATTTAACGTAGGTGGGCTGGAAAAAGATAATGGTTTTGATAAGCTAATTTATTTAAATGATATTTCTAAAAAGGCTTGGCTGGCGACAAGATTCTCATATTATTTCTTAATTGTGTTCACACTAATATGTTTTTTGTTAATACCATATGCAATTTTATCAGGGGCGCTCACAAATGAATTAACGAGTTTTTTTAGGTTATTGGCTTTAATCTTTTTATATGTTTTTTTATGGACTTCTGTTTTTTATTTAATTAATTATTTGGGTAAAGGTAGTGTTGATCAGGCAATAAAAATGATTTCGGTATGGGTAGTCTTCTCAATCATTATGCCTGGTTTATTTCACCAAATTGCATCAATAAAATTTTCTACAAATTATATGGTTGACTATCTAGATGTAGCTAGAGATCAAAGGTATGAAATCTTTGATATGTCAACAGATACATTACAAAAAGAATTACTTGAGTCTTTCCCTATGTTAAAAAATTCTACTTACGCACAAGACACCACAATTGATAAAGGCATTGTAAATAGAAGTATTTCAGGACTAGTAAATGTTTTAAATAAAAAAGCTGCTGTAAAAATTGAAGAAGAAAGCGAATTAAAAAATGATTATGTAAGGAGTACATTGATTTTAAATCCTGTAATGTATTTTCAAAATAAGATTAATGAAATCTCAAGGACTGATTATTATGCGTATAGACGATACAGGGAAAACATACAAAATACAATTGATAAAAAAATAGAATTTATACTTAGAGATACGTGGAACAGGGAGGAGGTAGATAAAGAAAGATATATTGGATATCTTCAAGAATTTAAAAATTAAAATTACGGGCAATATTTCTCCCATAGAGCTCACCCCGAGAAACATAAAGCTAAATATTGTCCGTAATTAATTTTGTAGTAATATTAAACTATGCTAAACGCAATAAACATAACAATTAAAAAAATAAAAGTAGATAGTGTTGGCGCATTTGTAAGTGGACTATGTATGATTCACTGCCTTTCTACTCCAGTTTTTTTCATAGCATCTGCATGCTCAGCTGCATGTTGTAATCTTGCCCCAGTATGGTGGCAGGCAATGGACTACTTTTTCTTAGTGATTTCTCTATTTGCTGTTTTTCAAGCATCAAGATCATCAACAAATTCCTGGATATCTTCAGGACTATGGGCAAGCTGGGTTGGTTTATGTTTTTTTATTTTGAATGCAAAATTTTTATGGATCACGGTCTCTCCAAATGCAAAGTTCATTCCTGCATTTTTTCTTATTGGTTTGCACCTTTACAACATGAAATACTGTCAATGTGAGAGCAACGAATGTTGCGAAACCGCTTAAACGCTTAGGGTAAATAATATGAAAGAAAAAGAATTTCCAGTTTTAAAAGTCACTAATGTGGATTGGGATAAAGACCATGAAGAAATTGAAAAATTACCAACGGATTTTCAATTACAATGGGGCTCAAAAAGTTGGACAGTTGATGAAGTAAGTGATTGGGTTAGTAAAAAATTTGATTGGGTTTTTAATAGCTTAAATGTTGATCAAGTTGGTACATGGGAAGACAGCGGATGTAGTTGTTGTTCTGGTGGATGTGCTTGTTGTTAATTAGTATCTGATTATCATCCTAAAAATTAACTTTATACCTTAAATTTATTCCTCTACCTGGCTCAGGCATGATCATTTTTATTTTTGATAAATGATTATAATAAGTCTCATCTAAGATATTTGTAACCTGAAAAATTATTTGATGGATATTTTCATTTCTACTAAAAGTATATGAGCAGTTGTAATTTAGTAGATTATACCCCTCAGTAGGATATTCAAATTCCCCAAGTTTACTTTGATCAGATACGAAAATACCTTCTATTGTGTTATTTAGAAACAAAACCCTTTTCTCTACCTGAATTCTAAGTAGATCTGGCGGTATATATGCGAGTGGCTTGTCATCTTCTAAATTTATCCCTCTGCAAATTGATGCATTAGCTAATAAATCAAAATATTTCAGATTTAATTTAGCACTTGGTTCAAATCCTTGAATCAAGGTTTCTTTACCATATAGTTTGTATTTATAAAGCCATCCTGCAGAACCGCTACCCCATTCGATCCATGTTGCTCCCGGTTCATAACCATCTCCCTCTTTTTGGAGTATATGAAAATTAGTACTATAATTAATGTAACTAGTGAGTTTTAGTTCATGACCATTGGCAGAGAATGATGTTGTATTTTCAAAGCCTATTGTATTTTCTTGTTCAAGGTTTGGTTCACCGACTTCGTAAGAATAGGTGCCTAGATGGGGGCCATCAGAAAATAGGTCTTCGATTCTTGGAGCACGGCTTGTAAAAAGGAGATGATTGTATATGGAAATATTATCCCAATTTTTTTGAGCAGAAGCTCCCAATGAGGCTAGAAGGTAATCTCGTTTTCTTACATCATCTGCATCAATATTTGAGAAGAAGGTATCATCAGCACTAGGACTTATTGAACGATATTCTAATCTTCCAGAAAGTTGAAACTTTTTATTTGTAAGGTTTTTAGTATGTACTCCGAACAAAGAGAATTTCATTTCATTCGTGTTGGGAGTCCATATGAACCCTTTGGTGAAATAATCTCTATTTTGAAAATTTGCTCCAATTTTAAGATTTTTACTTGTGAGCATTGCATTGAAATAAATAATGTCTTGACGCAGATCTACAGATGCATAGTTTGAGCCTTTTACAAATTCTTTATGGCCATATCTAACATATCCCTGCTCTAGATCTAGTATATTAAATGAGAGGAGATCTATATCGCTATGATATTTTAGTTTCTGTGTTTGATTCTTTAGAGCAAGATCAACGCCATTAATATGTCCTTCAGGGCTTCCTGGAATTCCATAATCCATTGAAAAATCTTTTAATTCAATGGTGATTAGATCTCTTTCACCAAATCTAGTCAAACTAAGTGTCAGGTCATTTTTTTCTAATGCAGTATTTTTTAAAGTACCAATCGGTGAAGACTGATCATTTGCTGATCTGTTGTTTAGTGATATTGCTAGTTGATAGTCATTAAGAGGAATATTGACATCAGAACCAATCAAGTTCGATTGATTAGAGCTTTCATGGCCAAACAATAGTTTGTAATTGGTTGATGATAATTTTTTTGGGTTTTTAAAAGGCGTTATAATGTTAATTATCCCCGCAATAGTATTTGAACCGTATGCGAGAGTTTCTGGGCCTCTCATAACCTCGACACCATCTGCTGCAGAAATTTCCATGCTTACAGCATGGTCCGCAGTTGTATTGGACATATCGCCGAGTTCAAAACCATCACTAGTAATTAAGAATCTATCACCTGAATACCCTCTTAATATAGGTCTCTGTGTTGCTTGCCCTGAAGATCTAATTGCTATACCTGATTCGCCAGATAATGTTGTCGCGAGATCACTAATTATATTTTTTTCTAATTTATTACCAACCATAGTTATTGAAGATGGTGCTTTACTTTGATTGCTTTCTTTGTGTGAATGAACCGTTATAGCGTTCATTTTAATTGCTTTCGGGTTTAGAAATACTTTTATGTTCGGATCATTATTGGTTCGATTAATTACTATGCTAGTATCTTTAAAGCCTATCATTGTAAAAACAAGTTTATTTTCATTTGGGGCTTTTAACTCAATGCTGAATCTTCCTTCATTGTCAGAAGATGTACCGTTATCATCATTTTCAATAATTATATTTACACCAGCAATAGGTTTTTGATTATCATTATTCAAAACGATACCTTCAATAGCAGAAAATTCCCCTGCAAAGATAAAAGCTGAAAATGAAATGATTATATATAAATGACGCATAACTAGAAAACGTATTAAATACTCCTTAAAAAAATGTTAAAAATATTTGGGTAAAACAAAAACGGTTTTACCCTAGAAAAATTATTGTATTTAAAGGATTTTAGGTGGAGGCCTTCCAAAAAGGTAAAATGATAAGTCAAAATTATATTTATTTTGAACTTCTAAGGTTAATCTAGGATTGAGATCAATAAAATATAGAGTGTTATTGCTTTGGGCAAAAAATCTAAAATCATTTTCATTTAATTTTTCGTCGCCTTGAGGCATTAAATGATGGTCTTTATTACCACAGCCATGTTCGCACATTCCAAACCCAGGTGCTTGATCATCATTATGATGAATTTCAATTTCATCATTATAAAACAAACATAAAAATGATATGGCTATAGCTATTGCAGATTTAGAAATTTTTATCATTGTCCAAAAATTTGCATTGTGATAGTAAGATCTTATGTTTATCAGATTATATCCATTTCAAAAAAACCAGAAGCTGCTTAATAATTTTAAACAGCTTCTAGTCTTAATTAAGTATGATTAGTTAACCGTCACCACTACATCATTTGTAGATGTATAGTCTGCGTGACCATCATGCATTAACTGAAGTGTAAAGCTTGTACTACCTGAACTTACTCCGATGATGTGTAAGGCAGCTCCATGTTCTTCATCGTGGTCATGGTCATGATCATGATCATCGCCTTCTTCTTCGTGCTCTACTTCTACGATAGCAACACTAGCATTAGCACCAGATACTTCTAATTCACCTTCTTCATGTTCCTCACCTTCTTCTTCCTCATGCTCGATTTCTTCACCTTCATGATCTAAAAAATGGACTGCAAGCTCTAAAGTGTCACCGACATTTAATGTCACAGAACCAGTAACAGAACCTTCGAATTCTCTATAAATTTCAGTTCCATTGCTTTCTAAAATGAATCCATCGGCATCTGTGTGTCCATGGTCATGATTATCATGATCGTCGTCCTCACAACCTGTTGTGAAGAGTAGTACGAAAGAAAGTAAAAAAATAGTGTGCGCTTTAACGGCGCGTAAAAAAGATAATTGCATTTTGTATGCTCCTATAAAAATAAATTAATTGCCAATCACAACCGTTGTAATCAGCTAAAATGATATTTGATTTTATAGGTTGTTAGGCGGAGCTCTTGAGCTACTAGAACGGTGATTTTTGCTCTTAATAAATGAGCTAGCATTATTCTTGTAGGTGAAACTTGAGCTCTTAAAAGTAGAATTAGTTTGAATATTTATGAAAAACTTCTGTTTGCTTGAATTATTGATACATTCTTCGCACTCATTGTGCATAGAATGGTGTTCAGCAGAATCACAGCCTTGATTGCAAATTCCATATCCCCCATCAAAATGGTGAGCATGTTCATCTAGATTTAAACCAGTAAAAACTAATAAAAAGGATAATAGATACTGGTTAAATACTTTAAAGCTGTGAATTATATTATTTTTATTCATATTTATTAACAGTTTAAAAATTAAGCAATTTACTTTAATAAAATGAAAAAACAATTACGTGCAAAAACTTTAAAATATTTTTATAATTGCTATTGAGACTTAATCTCATTAAGTATTATATTACAGCGTTGAATGTTAAAAATAACAACGTGATGGGCTCTGATTTTTAATTATAAGTCTCAACTTAAAATTGGTTCCAACTTCTCAGAGCCCTAATCGTTGTGAGTTTTTGTTTTAACATTTGATTTCATTACTGCTAAGTAAATAAAAATTGTTTGTTAATTAAATATTATAGGAATTATTTATGGAAAAAATAGGATTGTTTTGGGGAAGCAATACAGGTAATCAGGAAGAGGCCACTAACTTTTTGACTGACTATATGAAATCAGAAGGCTATGAAATTGACCTTTATAATATTGCAGAAACTCCTCCTGCAAAAATGCTAGATTACAAAAAGCTGATAATAGGCTGTCCAACATGGCATATTGGAGAACTTCAAGATGATTGGGATGCAATTTATGAAGAGTATAAAAAATTAGATTTCTCAAATGTGACTGCTGCTTTTTTTGGGTGTGGGGACCAAGTAGGATATAGTGATAACTTTTTAGATGCAATTGGCTTATTGGCAAAGCCATTTATGGAAAATGGCGGAAAGTTAATTGGACGCTGGCCAACAGAAGGATATGAGTTTGACCTATCGCTGGCATTGGATGGCGATGAATTTCTCGGTCTTGGGCTAGATAACGATAATGAGGAAGAACTTACTGAAGAGCGTTTAATTATATGGGCAGAACTTATTAGAGATGAATTTGTAGCATAAACCTCCATTATGCTAACTGTGATAAAAAGCCTCAAATATTTGGGGCTTTTTTGTATTTAAATTATTTGTGTTTACAAATGTTTGCATTAATTGTGGCTTTTTGAGTTTTGAATTATATTTGTAGGTGAATGAAAAAAATATAAGAAAATTTTATCCTTTACTTTTTATATCACTATTTTGGTTTCTAGGTCCGCCAGAGGGGCTAAGTACTCAAGGATATAGGATATTTATAGTTTTCTTATCAGTCATTTTTTCTCTTTTATTACAACAGATCCCGATGGCATTAAGTGTGCTTGGTGGTTTAATTTTTTCTACAGTATCTGGGTTGGTTCCAATTAAGCTTGCTTTAAGGGGTTATGGTGATTCAACTACTTGGCTAGTAGTTAATGCCTTTCTAATAGCAGGCGTAATTATTCAAACAGGCTTAGGTAAAAGGATATCTCTTCTATGTATATTTTATCTAGGCAAAACAATGAGTGGCCTCGGATATGCTTTATGTTGTGCAGAACTTATTTTAGGGCCTGTAGTGCCTTCAAATACTGCTAGAGGTGGTGGTATATTAGCTCCAATTGTTGATTCTATATCTAGAGCATTGGGTTCTACACCTTTAGACAAACCTGAAAAAGCAGGAGCATACTTGCATTTAATAGGTGCGCATGCTAATCTAATAACTGCTGCAATGTTCTTAACCGGTATGGCGGCAAACCCTATTGTTTCAAAGGCAGCTTATGATATTTTTGAAATTGAGTATAGTTGGCTGGACTGGGCACTTGGAGCTATGGTTCCAGGATTAGTGGGATTAGCTCTTTTGCCAGTATTCATGATGTATTTAGCTCCTCCTAAAACATCTTCAATAGAACCAGTAAGAGAAAAAATAAAGCAAGATCTAAAAAAAATAGGGGCATGGACTTTTCATGAGAAAAGCACTGCTGCAGTAATGGTTATGATGGTGCTTTTATGGTTAACCAAAAACTTGCATGGAATAGGAACGACCACTGTCACATTCTTGGGAATTATTTTTATCTTATTTTCAGGCGCCGCAACTTGGGAAAGTATGATAAAAAATCACAAGGCCTGGGATGCTTTAATTTGGCTTGGAGGACTTTTGACCCTTGCTACTAGTCTTAAAGATCTAGGATTTATATCGTGGTTTACAAATTACCTTCAAAACATGCTAACAGATTTTACCCCGTTGATGATCTTTATTTTGATTGTAATGATCTATTTCTACTCAATGTATTTATTTTCAATGTTAACGGCACACATTGTTGCTCTAGCAAGTGCGATGATGCTCATAGCCTCTGAAATAAATTTTGCTCCACTGGTGATGATTTCTTGCATCGCGTATTTTTCAAATTTAAGTGGATGCTTGACTAACTATTCTACAGGGCCAATTATCATTTATTTTGGCAATGGTTATTTGTCGACTTTAAAATGGTTTAAAGTTGGTTTTTTAGTATCTCTATATCACCTAACTATTTGGCTAGGTATTGGATCGGTCTGGTGGAGGATATTAGGTTGGTGGTAGCACGCGAGATATTCAATCGCTAGCAATGGGAGAATTAAAAATACCAACGGCCATTTCAGCCTGAAGCATCAAGAACAAAATAAAAATTATCCATAATATAGGTTTTTTATATTGATTGATTTTATTTTATGCCATACGCATTGAAAATAGACAAGAAAAAATCAAAGAACTCATTATGAAAAAATCAAGAAATGACCAATCCATATATTTAATTTAAATAAAGTAAATTTATAATCATCTCTAATTCAATATTTAGTTATTAAAGACAATGGATGTGAAGATTTATGATTGATGTTTTTGAGTTTATAAAAGAAAAAAAAGCTGACTTTAAAGATAACACTGAACGCTACCGCGTAATGTTAGAACCTAAGTTTAAAGCTTTATCTGAAAAATTAAATGGTAAAATAACTAACACGCTTAATAACCCGTGGATGTTCAATCTGCCATCGATTGATCGATCAAAAATATTTAAGAAAAAACCAAGTATAAATAATGAAAAAATTAAAAATGCGTATGAAAAAATAGTCGAAAGTATCGGAAAAGAAATTTTAGTTGGACCTTGGGAGACTGTTGACCAAGATAGGATTAATCGTTTTGCTGATGTAACTGGAGACAGGCAATGGATACATACAGATTTAACAAAAGCAAGGCTTGAGTCTCCATTTAAAACAACTATTGCTCATGGTTTCTTGACATTATCTCTAATACCTAAGCTTACGGAGGATTTTGACTTTAATACGATACATCCTGGTTTAAAAATGATAGTTAATTGTGGACTAAACCAGGTCAGATTTCCTTTTCCTGTTAAATCAGGGTCAAAAATACGGGGAAGGGTGAAAATAATTGATGCAGTTCCGAACAAGAACAATGTTGAGCTTGTCAATGAGGTGAGTATTGAAGTTGAAGGAAGAAAAAGATTTGGATGTGTTGCTGAGACTGTTCTGAGACTGTATTATTAATTAAAGCATATCATCATCCTACACCCTTAAATAAAAAAGAGAAAAATTATTAAAGCTTCTTTTCAAAAAATTTTTAACAGTTATA
>ENA-OSEY01002620-OSEY01002620.1-marine-metagenome-genome-assembly--contig:-NODE-2620-length-11526-cov-8.801729_pt1 | contig 11526 bp, 4 predicted proteins | sample MGYA00248465_ERZ534230 | MGnify/ENA primary metagenome ERZ534230 (study PRJEB26409, sample SAMN06344110) | marine metagenome | isolation source: Sea water from surface | place: Atlantic Ocean:Southern... | reverse complement strand
GGGATAGCTTCAACTGCAAATAGTTATTATGCGTGGATTGGACTACCAAATCCAACTGATTTTCAGTCAGATTGGAACGAAAATCCTCCCTCACCAAAAGATTCTTTTAGTGAAGAGAATGATTATTGGGATACGATGATCGCTCTTAAAAAGATAAATTCGGATGATATTGCAAGAGTTGTAAGAAAGATAAGTTGGTCATCAGGAACAACGTATGAAATGTATCGAGATGATTATTCTCGATCTAATCTGTCTCCACAAACTAGTTCAACTAATTTGTATGACACAAATTATTATGTGATGAATCAAAACTTTAGAGTTTATGTTTGTCTACAGAATGGAACAACACCAGAAAATACAAGTGGAAGACCATCTCTTGATGAACCTCTATTTACTGATTTAGAACCAAGATCTGCTGGAACATCTGGTGATGGATATATCTGGAAATATCTTTTTACAATTGATCCAAACAGTATTATCAAGTTTGATTCTACAAGTTTTATACCTTTACCTCAAAACTGGTCTACAAATAATGATGTTGCAGCGGTAAGAAATAATGCTGCAAGTAGTGGACAGTTGAAGATTGTGACTATCACAAATCGTGGTGTAGGTTACGGAACTGCTGCAACTTACAATAATGTTCCAATTAAAGGTGATGGTAGTGGTGGTAGATGTTCTGTAACAGTTAACGCTGCTGGTAAAATGGATTCTGTTGAGATAACTAATGGAGGATCTAATTATACATTTGGAACTGTTGATCTGAACTCTGTAGGTTTGACTAATCCATCAGGATCAACAGATGCTGCGTTTAACGTAATTATTCCACCTCAAAATGGTCACGGTGCTGATATCTATAGAGAGTTGGGTGCAAATCGTGTTTTAATATATTCTCGTTTAGAAAACGATTCAACAAACCCAGATTTTATTGTGGGTAATCAGTTTTCTCGTGTTGGTTTATGTAGAGATCCTCTTGCTTTTGGATCTGATAACAAATTAACACTTCAGAAAGCGAGTGCTGTTTATGCAATTAAATTGATTGGTGCTGGTTCAACAACCACATCATTCACTGCTGATTCTGAGATTACGCAAACCGTTGGTGTTGGATCAACAGCTGTTGGTCGTGTAATCAACTGGGATGCTACAACTGGTGTTTTAAAATATTGGCAAGATCGTAGACTTGCAATATCAACAGATGGTTCAATACCTACATACGGCTATGAATTATTAAGATTTACAGCTGATCCTGGCACTGGCGGTGGTGTTGCGGTATCTGGTGGATCTAACGATCTAAATATAGATACTAATTTTGGTGTAGACTCATCACCAATGATATCTACCTCAATAAATAGTAGGACTTATAATTTAGGAATGAGTTTTGTGAAGGGTGTTGCTAATCCAGAGGTTAAAAAATATAGCGGCGACATCATTTACGTTGATAACAGAGCCGCAGTGACTCGTAGTTCACAACAGAAAGAAGACATCAAGATCGTATTGGAATTTTAAACAATCATGCCACAGGAAACTAATCTTAACGTCAACCCATATTTTGACGATTTTGATAAAAATAAAAATTTTTACAAGGTTCTCTTTAAACCAGGCTCTCCTATTCAGGCAAGAGAATTAACTGGACTGCAATCAATTTTACAAAATCAAATTGAGCAGTTTGGAAGTCATATGTTTAAAGAGGGTGCTAAAGTAATTCCAGGCAATACAACTTATGATAGTAATTATACATGTGTTCAGATTGAGAGTAATTTTTTAGGCATTCCAGTATCTTCTTATGTTGATCAAATCGTTGGTTTTAGAATCACTGGAGCTACATCAGGAGTAACTGCGATTGTTAGAAAAGTTTTATTAGAAGAAGATTCAATTAGAGATACTTTAACATTATACATTAAATATGAACAATCTGGAACTGATGAAGTCACAGATGTTTTTCAAGATGGTGAGAGTTTATTAACTGGAATTAATATTGTTTACGGTGCATCTGTAATTGCTGCAAATGAACCATTTGCAAATACTTTAGCTGCTGACTCAAATGCTATTGGATCTGCTTTTTCTGTTTCAGAAGGTGTTTATTTCATTCGAGGAACTTTTGCACAGGTTGCTACTGAAACATTATTATTAGATCAATATGGTTCAGAACCATCATATCGTGTTGGATTTAATGTTGAAGAAAACTTTGTCACTGCTGATGAAGATCCTTCATTGAATGATAACGCATCTGGATTTACAAATTTTGCTGCTCCAGGCGCTGATAGACTTCAAATGAATATTCGTTTGGAGAAAAAAGATTTAGAAAATTTTAATGATCAAAATTTTATAGAAATTTCTAGAATTGAAGAAGGAATTATACAAACTTTTGTAAAAGACACACAGTATAATTTAATTAATGATACTTTAGCAAAAAGAACTTATGATGAATCTGGAAATTATTATATAAGTCCTTTCGCTGTTCATGTAAGAGAATCACTTGATGATGGAATTGGTAGCAATGGAATTTTTACTAGAGAGGAATTAACATCAGAGGGAAATACACCTTCAGAAGATTTGTTAGCTGTTAAGATATCGCCAGGAAAGGCTTATGTAAAGGGATATAAACTAGAAAGATTATCTACAACTTTCTTAGATGTTCCTAAACCAAGAACAACCAGAGAGGTTTTAAATGAGGGAGTATCATATTCTACAGGTGATCCTCTACTTGTTAACAATGTTTTTGGTTCTCCTAGTTTAGGAATAGGAACAACTGCAACTGTTTCTTTAATGTCAAGAAGAAAAGGAGCGAGTGGTAGTAGTGAAATAGGTGTTGCAAGATTGTATGATTTTAAATCATTATCAGATAGTCATAAAGATGCAACTACCGAGTATGAAATTCGTTTGTTTGATGTAAAAACTTTTACAACCGTTAGGGTTGGAACCGCACTTACATCTTTATCAGTTGGAGATAGAATTCAAGGAGTAAGAAGTGGCGCCGTGGGTTATGTTAGGTCTTCATTAACTAACTCAAAAAATATTAATCTTACTGATGTAAATGGTAAATTTGTAAAAAATGAGACTATTATAATTAACGGAATAAATAACGGAAGAACTTTAGTTAAAGTTGATACATTTGGATTTGAAAATGTCGCATCTGTAGAAAGTGCAGTTGGAGTTTCTACTTTTTCTGCTGATGTTGTCCTTGATGATGGAACTAAACTTACATCTTTAGTTTCTGGTAATTTTAAATTAACAAAAACTGCCAGTAATACTGGAACTATCACGGCAGCTGGAAAGAATTTTGTAGGTATCATAACTGCAAATAATATTATAAGTTATACTGTGCCTGGGGAAACTGTTCCTACATTTAATAGAATTACAAAAGTAAGCACAGATGGAGATGAAATAACTGTTAAGTCTTTACCAACAGTAACTGGTGTTGCAAATGGTGGAATTGGAACAAACACTTCATTATTTGTTAATGATTTACTACTTAGAAAACCATCATTTGAAATTGGTGAAAATAGTTTTTTAACACCTGTATCTTACACTAATATTGAAAGTGTTGACGTAACAAATACGACACTTCAAATTAGAAAACAATATACAGATATTTCAGTTAGTAATGGACAATTTACAACACCTACAGCTGGTGCAAATTTATTTTTCCAACCTTTTGATGAAGAGAGATATTTTGTATCATATGATGATGGAACCATAGAACGATTAACTTCAGATAAGGTTACTATTGCTGATGATAAGAAAACAGTAACTTTTGTAGGATTAAGCACAACAGTAACTAAAGCAAATCTTTTTGCGACTGTTTTAAAATCAAAAGTAACAACTAAACAGAAAAAATTAAATGAAGCAAATGTTTTAATTATTAATAGATCTAGTTCAACGGCTTCTGGAATTGGAACTAATACTTTAAATGATGGATTAACTCATCATAACGCCTATGGAACTAGAGTTCAAGATGAAAAAATATGTTTAAATGTGCCAGATGCAGCTCAACTATTAGGAGTTTTTGAATCAAGAGATAATTCTGAACCAGATTTGCCATCACTTACATTAAGTGGACTCTCAGGGCCAAATGGAACAAATCAAGATTTTATTCTTGGAGAACAATTAACAGGTTTAGATAGTGGCGCTATCTCTGCTATTGTTGAAAGATCGGGAACCACATCTGTTGGAACTGTTAATTTAAATGAGGAGGATTGGATAATAGGTGAAGTTGTCAAAGGATCAAAGTCTGGTGTAACTGGCATCATTGCTTCAGTTACAGATGGTGATCGAGATCTTACTGATTTTTATAGTTTGAATACAGGACAAAAACCAACTTTTTATGATTATTCATTTATTGAAAGAGATAAAACACTCACTGCACCAGAAAGAAAATTAAAAATTGTATTTAAAAATTTCTTTGTTGAAGATGCTGATACTGGAGATTTTTATAGTGCAACAAGTTATCCAGATGGTAGTAGACCTTTAATCACAGTTGATCCAAATTATCAACAACTTCAAACTGATTTAATTGATTTAAGACCTAGAGTTGTAACTTACGATCCTTCATCATCATCAACATCTCCATTCACTCATTCTTCCAGACAGTTTACAACTACAGGTGATGGATCTTTAAATCCTTTAGCTTCTGATGAACTTTTAGTTGTTAACTACAATTATTATCTTGGAAGAAAAGATAAATTATTCTTTGATAAGAATGGTGAGTTTGTGTATCTTCAAGGAGTTCCCTCAGAAGATCCTCAAGATCCAGTAGGAATTGGTGATGCAATAGAAGTTGCAAAATTAACTCTTCCACCATATTTACAAGAAGTAAATCAAGTTCAAGTTGAAAGAACAAAACATAAACGTTTTACTATGGCTGACATAGGAAGACTTGAGAAAAGAATTGAAAATGTTGAATATTATACTAGACTCTCTATGCTTGAACTTGAAACAAGCACGTTAAGTGTCACAGACGCAAATGGTTTAAATCGTTTTAAATGTGGTTTCTTTGTTGATAACTTTAAAAAACATGAAAATCATCAAATAGGTCATCCTGATTTCAGTGCAAGCACAGATGCCGAAAATGGTTATCTAAGACCTGGCCATTTTACAACTTGTATTGATTTAGTGCCTGCATCGAAAGCTAAATTTGGATTAGACGGTGTTCCTAGAAATTCAAAAACAGATCTTCAATACGCAAATGATTTTTCTGGAACTAATAACAGAAATACTGTTGGTGGTGGAATCACTCTTGATTACACAGAAGTTGTATTGATAAGACAAAGATACGCATCTCGTATTGAAAATGTAAACCCATTTTTAATTGCATATTATGATGCTGATATGATGTTATTCCCAGATTCAGATACTTGGGTAGACACTAAAAAAACAGATGCAAATGTAATTCATGATACATCTGAATACGATTTAGCTCTTTTAAAACATGGTATTAATGCAAAAACAGGACTTTCTGAAGTTGAGTGGGGAGCTTGGCAAACTGATTGGGTAGGTCACAAAGTCTCAGGCACTTACACTGAAACTGTTTCAAAAGAAAAATTTGGTAAAATAAAACCTGATTCTAAGAAACTAAAAGGCGCTAAGTTGAAGTTAAAACATATTGCTAACTTTAAGAAGGTAAAAGAATTAAACGGTAAATGGTTGCCGAAAGGAAAAGGTGTAATTACTGACGCTGTATTATCAACAAAACAAAAATATAAAGATATTACAACTACAACCAAAATGTCTAAAGAAGGCATTCAATACAAAGTTACTCCAAAAGTTACAACAGAGGTTGTTGGAGAAAAAGTTGTAAGTAGTGATAAAATTCCTTTCATGAGAAAGAGACAAATTGAATTTACTGCAAAAGGACTTAAACCAAGAACTAGATTCTATCCATTCTTTGATGGACAGAGAATGCAGAGTTACTGTGCTAACAAACTTCTTAGAATTGAAATGAAAGAGGGTGTCTTTCAAGTTGGTGAAACAGTTGAAGGATCATTTGAATTTGGTGATAAGGGTCAAGTGCAGGTTGATGGTAAAAATTATAAAGGTATGAAGCAAGCCAAAGGTTATAAATCAGGAAAAAAAGATGAATTAGTGGCTAGAATATGTCAACCAAATCATAAAGAAGGGCCTTTTGATGCACCAACCAAGGTTTACGGAAAGAATCCTTATAATCAAGATGAAACTATGCCTTCGGCATATTCCACATCCTCCACTATATTAAATATCGATACTCATAGTTTAGTTGCCATGGTTGATGATGAATTTATTGGAAGGGCTAGAGGTGGAATGAGATTAACTGGACAAACTAGTGGTGCTGAATGTGTAGTTTTAAAAGGTGGCCACTATAAGTTTGTGTCAGATTCTACAGGATACATAAAGGGTGTGATGAGTATTCCAGATCCAAAATTTAAGAAGGCTCCTAAATTTGAGACTGGAGTTAAAACTTTTAGATTAACAACAAGCAAAACAAATTCATTAGTTCCAGGCACTGTCAAGAGTCATGGAGAGGCTGATTTTTATGCACAGGGAACTTTAAATACGGTTCAAGAAACAGTTATGAGCACGAAAGTGCCTAAGATTAAAAAACTTAGTGTTCAAGATCAAAAGGTATTAAACGAAACCATATCAAAGAAAGTGGGAGGTAAGTTTAAAGAGTTAAAAGGCATTCAATATTATGATCCTCTCGCACAAACTTTCAGAATTGATGAGAGTTCTGGTGTTTACTTAACATCTGTTACAGTGTTCTTTAGAGACAAGGACGATGAAATTCCTGTAACAGTTCAGTTGAGAACTGTTCAAACTGGATTACCAACATCTAAGATTTTACCATATAGTGTTGTTTCACTAGATCCAGATGAAGTTAATATATCAGAGGATGGAAGTGTAGGAACTACATTCACATTTGATTCTCCTGTATATGTTGAAGGATCTCAAGAATATGCAATTGTTCTTGTCACACCATCAGAACACTATTCAGCATGGATTTCCAGAATGGGTGAAGTTGATATTTCAACCGCTAATTTACCAGATAGTGAACAAGTCATAATCAGTCAAGCACCATATTTGGGTAGTTTGTTTAAATCTCAAAATGGAACAACATGGGATCCTAGTCAGTATGAAGATCTGAAGTTTGTTATTCGTAAGGCTAGATTTAATATTGGAAGTCCAGGCACTGTTCGGTTCTTTAATCCATCAATATCTGTTGCTAATAATTTAATTGAAGATTTACCAGCCAACTCAGTTAAGTTTTTATCAAGAAAAGCTACGATTGGAATTGGAACTACTATTCCAGAAACAGATGGATTAGTTCCTGGCGTAATTATCAAACAACAAGCTAATGAAGAGGCATCTGCAACATTATTAAACATTGCTGGAATTGCAACAATTAATGGATCAAATGATCTTGAAATCATTAATCCTGGCCTTGGTTACACACCATCAAACGCTGTTCAAACATATTCTAATATTCCAACGGTTACATTAACTGGATCTGGAAGTGGTGCGATTGCTGATGTGACCATTAACAATGGTGTGGTCGGAGCCGTTACCTTTACCAGTGGTGGAAGTGGTTATGTTGTAGGTGATACTGTCGGTCTTGGAACAATTGGTCTTGGAAACGGTAGTGATGACATTATTGCAGTCGGTTTGATTACTGCAAGAGATACCCTATTAGTTGATAAGGTTCAAGGAACATTTAATATTGGTGTTGGAACAGTGTTATTCAATAATGGATCAGCGATAGTTTCATTAGATGGTAAAACTGGAATTGGAACAACAATTGATGGACAGATTGGAAGTGCAACTACAATATCATCATTTGAAGTCGATCCAATATTTGATGGACAACATATGGTTGTGCAACATCGAGCTCATGGCATGAACAGTTCATCTAATAGAGTGTCAATCAAAGGTATCAGACCAGATACTCCAATTGTTGAATTAACATCACGTTATGGTAGAAATTCTACAGGTAACATATCTGTTGTTGACTCATCAAGTTTTGCAACATTTGAAGGTGTTGGAGTTGGAACAACTAACTATGGATATGCAATGATTAACGATCTTGAAATTGTTGCATACACAGGTGTTGCGGATGGACAAATTACTGGAATTACAACTAGAGGTATCGGCCCTCGATCATTCATGATTGGTGCTGGTGGTGGACAAAGGACACCTAAAAAATCATATGCTGCTGGATCTCGAATTCAAAAATATGAATTAAATGGAGTTAGTCTAAGAAGAATGAACTGTTTCCATAACTTTAATGATGTGGACACAACTAAGCATCCAATTACATTAGATGAATACACACTCAAAATTGACATGAGTGAAGATAAAGGTTTGAATAACGTCTCACCTGGCGCAGACCGAAGTGGTGATGAGAGTCTTCCAGCTTTGTTCTTTAAAGAAACAAAAACTGATGGTGGAACTCTTATAAGAAATACCGAAAATATACAGTATGAAACAATAACACCAAATATACAAATTTCAACTCCTCCAGGCACATCTGTTTCCGCAAAGGTTAGAACAATTTCGGCCACAAGTATTGGTGGTTCTGAAGAGTCTTTCCAAGATCAAGGATTTGTAGATATTAACTTAGATGAGATGAATCATTTTGATACACCTCGAATGATCGCCTCATCAATTAATGCAAATGCTAATTTACAAGGTGTAACTCCTGCTAATAAGTCATTAATATTTGAGATTAGTATGAATTCTACTGATGAAAATATTACACCAATGATAGATTCATCAAGAGTTTCTGCGATTTTATCTTCAAATAGATTAAGTAATGGTGATTTTACTAATGATTCCTTCATGGGTCAAACAAAAATCACTGGTAGAGATCCTAATACTGCAACTTATATTTCAAATATGATTGTATTGGATAGTCCAGCAACTTCTATATTGGTAGAATTTTCTGGATATAGACCAGAGGGATCATCGATTAGAGCATTCTATAAAACTCTTGAGGAGGGATCTTCTGAAGATAGTTTTGATCGTAACTTTGAACCTTTCCCAGGCTTCTCTAATATTGACCAATTTGAAAAAGTTATCGATCCAAATAAAAACACTGGAGAACCTGATCAGAATGTTCCTCCTAGTGTTGGAGACGAATTTACAGAGTATACTTTCAATTCAAGAGGTATACCAGAATTTACAGCTTTCCAAATTAAAGTTGTGATGGTTGGAAATAATCAGGCAAATCCACCTAAAATTAAAGAACTTAGAGGAATTGCATTTGCATAATGAGTGATTTTACACCTGTCGAAGGACAAAAAGGTCTCTATCGAGATAATAACACAGCTGCCATAATTAACAAAGACAAAAGTGCTTATAAGGCTTATATGGCCCGTAAAAAAGCACTTGAAAGTAAAGATAAAGAGTTGGATCAAATGAAAGAGGATCTTAATAATGTAAAGGGTGAGTTAGGAGAAATCAAAGGTCTTCTATCTACTCTTGTTCAAAAACTAAATAATTAGAAAAATGGCACAACAGGTAATCACATTTGATCCAGATGTTGCTGTTCCATATGGTGTAAATCTTACCATATTTTCTGGTGCAGATTTTAACACTACATTTACAGTAAAAACTTCTGCTGGTTCTAGTATAGATTTTTCTAACTATACTGGAAGAAGCAATATGAAGAAATCTGCGATTGGAACTGCAAATACTTTTGGCGTGACTCTTGGTGATTCAAATGGAAGAGTAACTCTTTCTATGGGTTCAACTGTTACTAGGAGTTTATCTGAGGGTAGATATCTATATGATATCAATGTAAGTTCTGGTTCTACTTTCTTTAAAATAATAGAAGGTAACGTGCTTGTAAGAACAGGTATTTCAACTTAGAGGTGAAGAATGGCTCAACCAAGTTCCAGAGAAGGATTAATAGATTACGCAAAAAGACAGTTGGGTTTTCCTGTCTTAGAGATTAACGTTGCAGATGAACAGTTTCAAGATCTGTTAGATGATGCTATTCAGATATATCAAGAGAGACATTATGATGGTATCGCTAGGATGTATCTTAAATATAAGATTACACAAGATGATATTGACAGAGGACAAGCGAGAGGAGGGGATTCAACTTTAGGAATATCAACAACAACTACGACATCGACAGTTGGATTATCAACAACTTTTAATATAGAAGAGAATAATAATTATATACAAATGCCTCCATCCGTGATTGGAGTCAATCAGATATTTAAAGTTAGATCAGATACCGTTTATGATGGATTATTCAATATTCGTTATCAGTTATTTTTAAATGACTTGTATGCATTTGGATCAATTGATCTTCTTCAATATGCGATGGTTCAGACTAAACTCGAAGATATCACTTTCTTATTAAATCCAGATGTAAGGTATCGATTTAATATTCGTCAAGATCGTCTTTACATTGATGTTGATTGGGCACAAATAAACAAGGATGACTACTTTGTTATTGATTGTTTCCGAATCTTAGATCCAGACGATTTTACAAAAGTCTATAATGATCAGTTCTTAAAGAGATACTTCACTGCATTATGTAAGAAACAGTGGGGACAAAATTTAATCAAGTTTCAAGGCGTTCAATTACCTGGCGGTATTCAGTTAAATGGTCGTCAGATATATGATGACGGTGTTGCAGAGTTGGCTGAGATAAGATCTAAGATGTCAAGTGATTATGAAATGCCACCACTTGATATGATTGGATAATGTTAAATCCTTTTTTTCTACAGGGTTCTCAAGGAGAACAAGGTTTAGTACAAGACTTAATTAATGAACAATTAAGGATGTATGGTCTTGACTGTCATTATATTCCTCGTAAGTTGATGACATCAAGAACCATCATGAGAGAGGTAACTGAATCTAGATTTGATCAAGCCTTCCCTCTTGAAGCGTACTTAATGAATGTAGATGGATATGCTGGACAAGGAGATATACTTACAAAATTTGGTGTTCGAGTTACAACTGAAGCGACATTTGTAATCTCAAGAGAAAGATTTGAGGAATCTGTTGCACCATTCTTAGAAAAACAAGAAGATGATTATGAAGTGTCAAATCGACCTAGAGAGGGTGACTTATTATTTTCACCACTAGGAAAAAAATTATTTGAAATTAAATACGTTGAGTTTGAAAAACCAAACTATCAATTGAGAAAAAATTATACATATCAACTCACATGTGAAGTATTTGAATATGAAGATGAAGTCATTGATACAAACGTTAATGTGATTGATGAGGTTGTTCAAACAGATGGTTATATTGCAAGGTTAATTTTGTCAGATGTGGGTAGCACTGCAACTGCAAATACAACTCTTAACTTTGGTGCAGTTCAACAAATATTTTTACAAAATGATGGTTATGGATATCTTACTGCTCCGACTGTTTCAATCAGTACATCACCTGGCGTAGATGCAACTGCTGTTGCAATCATGACCTCAAGATCTGGTATCGGAACTGCTAAATCTATCGATAGAATTCTTTTAATCAATCCTGGCAGTGGATACATCGGAATACCCACTGTAACCGTGCCAGGCACTGGTATAGCGACTG
>ENA-OSEY01002618-OSEY01002618.1-marine-metagenome-genome-assembly--contig:-NODE-2618-length-11532-cov-8.540637_pt1 | contig 11532 bp, 11 predicted proteins | sample MGYA00248465_ERZ534230 | MGnify/ENA primary metagenome ERZ534230 (study PRJEB26409, sample SAMN06344110) | marine metagenome | isolation source: Sea water from surface | place: Atlantic Ocean:Southern... | reverse complement strand
AGTATATAAAATGTTAAAACTATTACCTATATTATTTTTTGCAGCTGTGAATATAACTCAAATAAGTATATTTGAAATTGATGGTATATTTTCAAATGGTCATATAAATGCGGTTAACAGGTATGTAAACGAGAATGAATTAGAAGACTCAAGCTTATTTGTTATACAGTACAACGCATCAGACGTTAATGAAAATAGTGTTAACGAATTGCAAGAAATACTAAAAAGTATCAAAACACCTAAAGCCATTTGGGTCGGACCTAATAAGACAACAGTAGATTCAGGACTGTTGAAGAGCTTTGACTATGTTGGTATTTCACCAGGGACAACAATTATTAATAAGTTTTCAAATAATGAATTTGAATTTACAAATCAAGAAGGAATTTATGAAGGATATATGGTTGTAGGTTCAATTGGAGCATTTATTGAAAACTTAGGAAGTGAAAAAATAATATCTAATATAACTTCAGAAGAAGCAGAAACATCTGGCGTTGTAAGTTTTGATATTAACTCTGATGATATTAATGAAATCAAATTTGTAAAACCGTCTCTGTATGAAAGGTTTTATATTTCAATATCAAACCCATTCTTTACTTATTTATTTTTTGCTCTAGGTTTTGCACTACTAGGTTTAGAGTTATTTGCAATTGGGCCTGGATTGATGGCATTTATAGGAGCTCTACTGATTGGTTTCTCCTCTGTAACGTTTACTGAGTTCGGTTTAAATTATTATGGTTTAATTCTATTTCTCATTTCTTTTCTGATTTTTATAAAAATATTAGCAAGGGGATATTTTGGTCCTTTAGGAATAGCTGCTTTTTCCATCTTGCATATTTCATCAATTGTAATGTTTTCAAATTACCAACTAGAAATAAATAATTTCATGATGATATTTGCTTCATCAATAATCTCTTTCTTTTATTTTGTTGCAATACCTACAGTTATTAGATCCAGGCTTACTACAGACACAAGTGCAATGTCATCGTTTAAGGGCTCTAAGGTCAAAATTGTTGAATTGTTAAGTGATAACAGAGCACTTGTCCAATTAGAAAGCAATAATTTTGTTGTAGAAATAGAAAATAAACAATCTTTAGAAGTTAATCAAGAAGTAGAAATTGCCGAAATAGATGGAAAACTGTCAATTTAGTTAATTACTTCGCGAAAAAAATCTTTTTACACAATAGAATCTTTAATTACTGTTTACATATGCTTCAAATAAAAGTTTCTACATGGCAATACGATGCACTTTGCAGACAACATAGTAGCAATCTTTTTTTTCCACCAGCAACATTTGAAAAGAAAGAAGATAGAGAAAAAAGGGAAGCCAAAGCTAAAGCAGTCTGTAGCGGTTGTCCTGTAAAGATTGAATGTTTGGATGAAGCAAATGAAATTTCAGAACCATTTGGTGTATGGGGTGGCTTAAATGAAGTTGAAAGAAAACGAGAGAACCTCTACGTATCAAACTAATTTTTTTCTTTTTCCTGAACTATTAATTTTTGAAGTGTATAAACATTTATCTAAAAACTCCAAATAAGGTATCGCATACTTTCTGGATAAATTAGAAGCTTCTTTAAATTCGGATACATCAAAAATATCAGGTAATTTTTGTAGAATTTCAACTAGCTCTGATTTATGCTCTTTCCCAATAATTATATTTTTATCAACTCTATATAAATACTCGTTCATAAAGAGTTCTTTTATAGATTCTTTATTGAACTTGTTTATATCAACACGTTTAACTGATAGATCGGTCGATATCTCTTTGATAACATTCTGGTAAACCTCTAAATCAACAACTGTTTCTTTATCAACAAATAACTGATCATTTATAATGTTTAACCCATCGATTTTATCTATTAATTCATCAATATAATTATCCTCTATGAAAAGTTCATCATGGAAATAATTTTTAACACCAACCGAATTTATAGTTTTTATATTTTCCTTAATTTTTTGGGTCATACATTCCAAATAATCTTTTGATATGTATTTGTTGCTTATATTTATATAATCTTTAGAATTTTCTTTTAGATTTTCTGATAGAAGAGTAAATGCTTTTTCTACATCAATAAATTCAGTTTTTCGAACTTGTCTAAAAAATGTTTTAACTAAATTATTATTATTCGAAACAAATGCAATTTTTCCACCTATGAAATCATTAGACACCATATTTTGAATTAATATTTTCTGGTTTTCTAATATTGGCAATTTATTTGGTAGCTCTATATATATTAAAATTTTTTCTGAAGCATTTATAATTTCTAATCTTTTGACAATTTGATTTATTGTCCCAACAAATAATCTATTGCTTCCTTTGTTCTTAAACCCATTATCATTTCCATTTAAAATTGCAAAAATATATTTACCTGAAGAAACAACTTTATTCGTTAACAAATCGCCTCGGCTAATATCGTCTTGAGTACCCTTCTTGAGAGAGATAGCAATTCTTGATGTGGATGTAATATTTTTAACTTTATCTTCAGTATTTCGTATTTCTTTTACTTCTAATAATTTGTTTGTCCTAGCAAGATACATATTTTCTAAATCAAAAGCCATAGAAGCAGTACCAGTTATAACTTTACCAATTCCATCTTTAGTAAAGCTACGATCAATCCATAATGAATTTGGGTTTTCAAATGAGTCAGACTTAAAGAAATTTACTATTTTTTCTTGAAATAGTTTAAGATCACTAGTTTTATAGGTAAATTCATCAATTGTGTAATTTATTTCTTTTTCATCTTTTAATTTTTTTTCAAGAAAACTTTTATCAACTGGAGAATCTAGTAAATCTGTTTTTGTAAGTACAAAAAAAATATTATTAATCTGCAGATTTCTAATTGCTTGAAAATGTTCCTCTGATTGTCTAGACCACCCCTGAACAGAGTCGATACAAAAAATTATACCGTCGACATTTGCAAATCCTGCAATGGTGTTTTTAAAGTAGTCAACATGACCAGGGACATCAACAATAGATATTCTTTTATTTTTAAATTCAAAATAGGTATATCCAAGATTTATAGTTAATCCGCGGATTTTTTCTTCTTTTAATCTGTCAGTTTCTTGACCTGTTAAAAAATTTACAAAAGTTGATTTTCCATGATCTACATGGCCTGCAGTTGCAAGTACGGTCATGAATTATTTAATGCTTGTACAATTATGTCATCTTGATTATGAAATACACTTCTTAAATCAAGACAAACTTGATCCTTAATAATCCTTGGAACTATCGGGATATCATTTTTAATTAACTGATTGACAGTATCTACTGTTTTTTCATTATTTATAAGTAAGATAGGTGATTCTAAAGTAACATCTGGTAGTGTTCCTCCACCAATTACACTTTCACCTTTTTCTATGCTTGTAGAAAAAGAAATAGATTTAGCAATATTTTTACACCTATCTTCTAAGGAGGAATAAGGTTGTGTAATAAGATTCCAAAAAGGTATCTCCTTTTCTTGTTTATTTATATATTTAAGTACAGTCTCTTGAAGTTCAAATAAGGTCATAGGTGAGCAACGATAGGTTCTAAACAAACTGTAGTTTTTAATTTCATTAACCAAGTCGTCATCTCCTGCAATCATTCCAGATTGAACTGATCCAAATAATTTGTCTCCAGAAAACATAACTAAATTTGCACCATCAGAAAGTGAATCTTGCACAAATGGTTCATCTTTGAAGATACTTATATTATTAATTTCTAAAAATTTCTTATCAATTACTAAACCACTCCCTAAGTCATGAAAAAGAAAAACGTCAAATTTATTTTTTAATTCAGCGAGTTCTTCAATTGAAACATCCTCTGTAAAACCATTGATTGAGAAATTTGATCTATGAACCTTTAATATTAAAGAGTTTGGATACTTCTCTAATGCTTTTCTGTAATCACTCAATTTAGTCTTGTTTGTTGTACCTATCTCTACAAGGTTTAAACCTGTCTCATTGATTATTTCAGGAAGCCTATAAGAGCCTCCAATTTCTATAATTTCACCTCTAGAAATAATTACATTTTGAATATTGTGTGATTTAGAAATGGCTTTTAATGAAAGAAAAAGAGAGGAAGCGTTGTTATTTACAAAAGCAATATCTTTAGATCCTATTAGGTTATTCATAAGTACAGATAGGTATTCATTTCTTTTTCCTCTGGATAAAGTTTTTAAATCGTATTCAATATTTGTATAACTTCCAGAAAAGCTTATGTTATTTGGAGAACGCCCTAAATTTGTATGCAGTACAGTACCAGTTGCATTTACAACTTCTCTTTGAGTTTTTGAACTTAAATCATTTATAAGTTCAGAGAATATATTTTTTGCAACATCAGAGTCTTTTTCCTCGGCAAGTATGTTTTTTGCAATCGTAGATTTTATATCTCTTGGTAAATTAGAGTTTACTGATTCAGTTAATTCATTAACAGAAATAGGGTTCATTGATTTGAAAGTTCCTCAAAAACTTTTGCTAGTCTTCCAGTACATGTTTCATCAATAATTGGAGGAAGTTGGATAGCAATGTTGTTAATTAATTTTTCTATCTCTACTTTCGTAATAGAATTATTTTGATCAATTAATGGAGTTCCACTGTCTGCTACATTATTTGTGTTTTCACTAATAGGAACTTTTCCTAAGAGGGGTATTCCAAATTTATCTGACAAAGCTTCACCTCCACCCTCACCAAAAATATTATATTTGTCTCCAGTGTCTGATTCAAAGTATGACATATTTTCGATTACTCCTAACAGAGGGATGAAACTTCTCTTTGCCATATCGGCAACTCTTGTTGCAACTTTTTGTGCCATTAATTGTGGAGTTGTGACAACAATTAGCTCAGCTTGCGGAAGTAATCTACTTAGAGCCATTTGTATATCTCCTGTACCAGGCGGTAGGTCAATTATCAGATAATCTAAATCTCCCCATTCCACGTCAGTTAAGAATTGTTCAAGTGCTTTACTTAACATAAGACCTCTCCACATCAGTGCAGTATCTTCATCGCTTGTTATAAGACCAGTTGAGATTACTTTTAAATTTCCAATTTCATGAGGAATCATTTTTTTGTCACTATTTGCTTCAATTCTTCCAGTTATTCCTAACAGCCTTGGTATTGAGAATCCCCAAATATCTGCATCTAACAGTCCAGTTTGAAATCCTTTTTTTGCTAAACCCAATGCTATATTTGCAGATAAAGTTGATTTTCCAACTCCCCCTTTTCCACTTCCAATAGCAATCACTCTAGTTCTAGGATCAACATTTGTAGGTTGTGCATTTTCCCTAGCTTTTTCTCTTGCTTTTTCCATAACAGCAGTTCGATCTTTTTGATCCATTGCAGTGATTGCTATCTCTACTGTTTCTACATTTTCTAAAAGCTTTAGTTTTCTATTGATTTCTGTTTCTATTTGATTCCTCATTGGGCAGTCAGCTATTGTCAGAGCTAATTTGATTGTTACTGTTTTATCTACATGCTGAACATCTTTAACCATCCCTAATTCAACGATATTTGCCCCTAATTCAGGGTCAAATACAGTTGAGAGATGTTTTAAAAGAATATCGCTTTGGGTCATAACAGTATTCTAAGGAGTTTTCAAAAAGATGTAATTACAAATTTATTGAATAACTGGATGTTTGGTATAATTTAAATATGGATATACAAATAAAATCTTCTCGTGCGATTCTTGCAACAGATAGTGCTGTAAAAAAGCTTAAGGAACTAAAATCTGAGGAATCTTCCGACGATAGTTTTCTTCGAATGGGTGTTAAGCCAGGTGGCTGCTCAGGTTTTTCATACGAGATGTTCTTTGATACTGATAAGTTTGATGGTGATGTAATTGAAGAATATGATGGCGTAAACATCGTAGTTGATGGTCAAAGCTTAGAACATGTTAAAGGTGCAACCCTAGATTACAAAGAAGGATTAATGGAATCCGGTTTCTCTATTGATAATCCAAATGTCTCCAGAACTTGTGGCTGCGGTAACAGTTTTAGTTAAATTTATATCCAACTGAGTGAACAGTCTTAATCCAATCTTGTCTTTTATCACCTAGTTTTGCCCTTAGCCTTCTGACGTGAACATCCACAGTTCTAGCGCCACCAAAATAGTCATAACCCCATACTTTTTCTAAAAGCTGTTCTCTTGACCAAACATTATCTTGATTTTCAACAAAAAATTTAAGTAACTCATACTCCATAAAAGTTAAATCCAACAAGCTATCTCCAGCTTTTGCATCATAAGTTTTTAAGTTTATTAAGAGATCTTTGAATTCAAGGATTTCTGACTCATTGTCTCCTACTAAAGCATGAATTCTTGCACCGACTTCTTCAATCTCACTTTTACTAGACATAAGCTCAATTAGAGGGTTTTGAATCAAATCTATTGTTTGTTCAAAATCTTTGTCGTCAACAATAATTAATGTTGGGAAAGATTTGTTCGTAGATTCAAAGTCTGATAGATTCTTTTTTGTTTCACCATATTTAGCTAGGGATGTAACTACTAAGTTAATTTGATTTGAGCTAGTTATATTTTTTAGGACGAGTTTATTAAGCCCAAGATCTACAAAGGTTTGGTCAAAGCTTTTATGGCTTTTATCTATGTTTATATAACTATCTATCATTTTGGAAACAATTATTTAATATTTCTGTAACAACATTTCTTTGAATACATATTACATTATTTTCATGAAGATAAAAGCAGAATATATATGGATTGACGGTCTAACTCCGACCGCAAAATTAAGGAGTAAAACAAAAATAATCGATCAAGGAACAGAGCCTCCTATTTGGGGTTTTGATGGTTCTAGTACTCAACAAGCAACAGGTGACCAATCTGATTGTGTGTTAAAGCCAGTAGCACAATTTCCCGACCCAGTTAGAGGAGGCGAAAATATTTTGGTGATGTGTGAAGTAATGAATGTAGACATGACACCACATGCATCAAATACTAGAGCTGCATTGGTAGAGTCAGCTGAAAATTTTGGTGAATTCGAGCCTTGGTTTGGAATGGAACAAGAGTATACATTTTACGAACAGTCTTATGACTCACTTAAATACGGCCAACCTTTAGGATTTCCTCCATCAGGATACCCAGCACCTCAAGGTGGTTATTACTGTGGTGTAGGTGCCGATGAAGTTTATGGAAGAGAAATTTCTGAAGCTCATGCAACTGCTTGTATAGAAGCTGGATTAGGTATTTCAGGTACAAATGCTGAAGTTATGCCTGGACAGTGGGAGTTCCAAATTGGACCTGTAGGAGCACCAGATATTGGTGACCAAATTTGGGTAGCAAGATGGTTGCTTTACAGAATAGCTGAAGATTGGAATATTTCTGCAACACTAACTCCAAAACCTGTAAAAGGTGATTGGAATGGCGCTGGTATGCACACTAACTTTTCGACTAAACAAATGAGAGAAGATGGCGGATACGATGCAATTGTTGCAGCATGTGAAGCTCTTGGTAAAAATGCTGATTTGCATGTAAAAAATTATGGTGCAAACATTGAAGAAAGACTAACAGGTGACCATGAAACTCAAAGTTTTGATACTTTTTCTTATGGAGTGAGCGACAGAGGAGCATCTATTAGAATTCCATGGCAGGTTGAAGTCGACAAAAAAGGTTATCTTGAAGACAGAAGACCTAATGCAAATGGAGACCCTTACGTCATTGCAATGTTAATGATTGATACAGTTTGTTCAGCAGCTTCTAGCTAGAAGTTGCTGATGCAACAATTTCTTCGATCTTTTTAATAAATTGATCTAAGTTCTTATTAAATGAGTCGAGAGCTGCAGCTCTTTGCTCTCCGGTATCAGAAGATTCAAGACCGGCAAGCAACTCTACGGTATCTTCATAAACTAAGTTAACTAAAGTTTTAAGCTCTTCGTGACTTGTAACTAAATTTGCATATTCATTTGGAGGGCCAGGATCTGTTACTGTTATTACAAACTGCTCAGCAGTCGCAATAAAAGCTCTAAATTCATCTTTTGCTTCTTGATATGTGACAGATTTTTCATCCCAGTTTTCATTGGCCTCTAATACATCCTTACCCAATTCGGTCGCTTGAATTTTTTCAGCACTAATTTCTTCAAGGTATTGTACATAATCGTCTGGAAGGGTAGTAGTTGTACTTGTTGTAGATGTATCTTCCACCACCACTTCTTCTGCTATGGTCTCAGCTGGAGTTTCTTCAACTACCAAATCTAAATCATTATTTGTTGCAACTCTATTGATAAAAGTATAAGTTGTTGCAATCATTCCTATAAGGACTAACGGCAAAACAACTCTTCCTGGTTTTGGGTCTGGATTAAAGGTTTCCATAGCTACATTGTATCAAACTTATTTAATATATCGTCATTAATAGCTTCCCAATCAGCTGACTCTTCTCTGGTAAGAGTCAAAAAACCGGGACCAGTAAAAATGGAATCAACACCGTTAATCTCAATGAGCTTTTTAGCAATTCCCTCAACATTATTTGAGTCGTGGTTGATATATGTAGCAATTTCATAATCATGATCAACTAAGATTTTTTTAGCATTTGGATTGGGAGTATCTATTAATTCCATATTTAAATAATATTTTAATATAAAAACAGTTAATATGTCTGTATGCAATACGAAGTAAGTAAGCTTGGTAAAAACAATCTATCCTTAAATAAAAGTCAGGTCTTTTCCGTTATAGGTCTTTATTGTTTTGTTTTAGGCACTTCTTTACTTGGTTTTTCTATTTATCTATTTTTGGAGTCTTCTGGTTTTGTTGAACAAGCTTTTATCAACTGGAGTGGACAGGGTCTTTTCTGGTCTTTTATTACATTATTTATTTCATTATTTGTTTTATTTATACCGGTAGAATTTTTTAGCGAATATTTTATTGAAAATAGATCATTTAAAAATTTGTTAACAAATATAGTATCTGTCATTTTTGTGTCCCTGTTCTTTTTGGTATTTTTTCAATTATTGCTTAGAAATCAAAATGTGTTTGTAACGGAATACTTAGTAATTGCTAGAGCAGTGTCATTTTCAGGATTTATAGCAATTCCTTTAGTTTTATTTTTATTTCATAACTTTGGAAGAAACTTATATATTATAAATAAATATTCTTACAGCTTGATATTGATTATTTGGATTATCTCAACTCAGATATTTTTATAATCACATTTTATCAACTGGCTTCATACCAAGACAGAACATCACATTTTCACTAGTGGTTAAAAATAAATTTATTAAATAAAGCTTTGAGCTTAAATGATTTATATCCTTTATTTCTGAAAGTTTTTCATGTTCATAAAATTGATTAAATGAATTAGAAATATCATAAAGATAATTTGCAAGATGGTGCGGTTCATTGAGCGAAGATGATTGCTCAAGAAAATACCCAAACATAAATAATTGCGAGATCAATTGTTTATCAACATCAGAAAGAACTAGGCTTTCCATTTGATTCTTTTGCTGAATGATACTTTGTTGTAATTTTTTTGCTCTTACTTGAGCGTACTGCACATAGATACCAGTTTTTCCATTTACATTAGTAAATTTTTCTAAATCAAACTTATAGTCTGTTTTTCTATTGGTAATTAAATCACTGTAGGTAAGCACCGAATTTGTTAATTGTGAAACTATAGACTTGTCTAAATCATTATTAATTTTTTCAATATATTCATAAGTTTCTTTAAATAATTCACTTAAAGGCTTCGTACCACCTTCCCTAGTTTTAAATGGGTTTCCGTCACTATCATTTAAAGTTCCATATGAAATATGTTCGTGTTCAAGATTGTTAAATTCAAAATACTTAATTGAACTAAATAATTGTTCAAAGTGAAGTGATTGACGATTGTCGACAATATAAAAAGTTTTATCGTATCCTATATTTTTTTGTCTAAATAAGATAGTTGCTAGATCTGTAGTTATATACAGGTATGACCCATCTGATTTAGTAATTAAGATTTTTGGATCTGTATCTTCCGCACTAATCAAAGCCCCATCGTCATATATGATTTTTTCGTCTTTTAACAATTGCTCAATCATTTTTGGAATTAAATTATTCACATCACTCTCGCCCAACCAATAATCAAAGCAGTGGCCAAATATTTCAAAATTTTCTTTTAGGCTTTGTATGGAGATTTCTTTAATAGACTCCCACATTTTTAGTAGTTCTTGATCATTACTGTTTAGAAGCTTATTTATTTCTTGAGCTCGAGTTTTGAATTTATTGTTTTGTTTATATTCCTCACTTGCTTTAGGATAAATTACCTCTAATTGGCTTGAGTCTAAGCTTTGTAACTCTATTTTTTCCTTTTCTAAATAGGTAATAATTTGAGCTATTGGCATACCCCAGTCTCCAAGATGTATATCACTTACTACTTCATTGCCAATAAAAGAGTGAATATTGTATAAACTTCTTCCAATATTTAATGTACGCATATGTCCAACATGCAATGGTTTACCAATATTTGGCCCACCGTAATCAAAAATAATTTTATTACTCTGCTCATTTTCAAAATCACTTTGTGTATTTGTTATATTTTTCGTGAGATAAATATGGTTAAGACTTAAATTGAGAAACCCCATGTCATTTTTCTCTACAGGTAGAAAAATATTTGATGAATTGATAATTTCTATTACGTTTTCTTGTAGTTCATCAAAAAAGTCTGATTTATTGTATTTTACTAAGTTATTAATTTGTAGATTATACCCTGCTATTTTTGACATGCTTAGCTGTATTGCTTCATCTAAGTCAAATTTTTTAAACTCTTCTGATAGAGAAGTAGTTAAATTATTAAAAATATTATTCATATAGCTTTTTCTTATCTTATTTTACTGTTTATCTTCGAAAGAACACTTGTCTGAAAAAGTAAAGAACAAATAAAGTGTTATCGATTAAATATCTTTTGTAAAGTCTTTTTGGGTCTTGAAGTAATCTAAGGAGCCACTCGAACCCTAGATTAGCAACCCATTCTGGAGCTTTCTTTTTTGTTCCCGCTACCCATTCAAATACTGCTCCTATTCCAACAAAATTAGCTGTGGTATCAATTTCATTACATAAATTATCTATGAATATTTCTTGTTTAGGGAACCCTAAAGAGACCCAAATTATATCCGTATTTATACTTTCTATTTCATCCTTATATTTATCAACCAGCTCATTAGCACTCATAAATTTTGGACATAAATAACCAGTAATTTTTACATTAGGAAACCAGTCTGCTAGAGTATACCATTGATTAATCCAGTTTACAGCAGGTGTAGGACCGTTCTCTGGTGCTACATAATGTTTGGTACCTTTGTATAGATTGTTTACCTTATCTGTCGCACTATGTAAATCGTGACCTATCAAATACACTTCATCTGGTTTTTCTCTATGAATTGCTACATAACCTGCACTTGCACCACAAGCCCACCCATGGTCTCTAGGTTTGCCTTTCTCTGTCATTATATCGGTCAATGATACAGAATGGTCAGGTTCTTTTATCCATGACACTTTAATTGTAGCATGATTTACCTCTTTTTTATGTAATTTAATTTTATTTTTAGTAAATTTGTTTGGTTCTTTTTTTATTATATT
>ENA-OSEY01002616-OSEY01002616.1-marine-metagenome-genome-assembly--contig:-NODE-2616-length-11537-cov-1.961169_pt1 | contig 11537 bp, 10 predicted proteins | sample MGYA00248465_ERZ534230 | MGnify/ENA primary metagenome ERZ534230 (study PRJEB26409, sample SAMN06344110) | marine metagenome | isolation source: Sea water from surface | place: Atlantic Ocean:Southern... | reverse complement strand
CCGGTAATAATCTTTACTGACTTCTATAATTAACTTATTTGTCTTTTGGTCGAACCCCTTCTCAAATTCTCCTTCCCCTTCCCAAGCCAAGTCTATTTCAAGTTCAGCGCAGCAAAAACTGATGAATTCTCTCACTGAAGTAGTTTTGCCAGTGGCAATTACATAGTCCTCTAAATGGTCTTGTTGGAGCATTAGCCACATTGCTTCTACATATTCTTTTGCATAACCCCAATCCCTCTTTGCATTGAGATTACCTAAGATGAGTTTCTCCCGACGTCCAAATTTTATTTCGCATAGTTGGGTAGTTATTTTTTTCGTTACAAACTCTGGCCCTCTTAGAGGTGATTCATGATTGAACAAAATTCCAGAGCACGCCCTTAACCCAAAACTTTCTCTATAGTTTATTGTCATCCAATGGCTATAGAGTTTTGAAACGCCATAGGGTGATCTTGGGTAGAAAGGTGTTGTTTCGTTCTGAATAGGTTCTAGAACTTTGCCAAACATCTCTGATGTAGATGCTTGATAAAATTTTGTGTGCGGTGAAAATCTTTTTATTGATTCTAACAAATACAAAACACCAACGCTGTTTACATTAGTGGTTGGTATACTCAAGTCCCAACTTGACCCAACGAAACTCTGGGCTGCTAGATTGTAAATCTCATCAAATTGATGATTGCGAATAGCCTCAAAAACTTGAAACTGATCGCAAATGTCTAGGTTGATAAAAGTAACTTTTTCATGAATTTTTAAAACTCTCAGGCGATGCAGCTCATCTTGTGAATTTCTCCTTATTCCTCCAAAAACTTCGTAATTTTTCTCTAAAAGAAGGTTTGCGAGATAACTTCCATCTTGGCCAGTTATACCTGTAATTAAAGCTTTTTTCATAATTGTAATCCGGTTCAATTTAAAAATAGTCAAAATATTTCATGCGCAAATGTCGTAATAAATAAAATTTGAAGATGGCACAACTCAATGTATTCAGGCCATATAACCCTATTTTTGTAGGATTGGATCACCCAAGAAGCTCGAGTTCTTTTGCTCTGCTTTTACCCACTGTTGTCCCGAGCAATTAGGTGCTTAACCGTACGGGTGGTTTTGATGTTTTTGGGTTCGCTAAATTTTACATTTAATCAGGTTGTCATACCCTAGCTGTTGAGGTGTAGCGTTCTCTCACCAGAAAAGCTCATTGTTTTGGGCGATAAAGTGGCAGTAAAACGCTGAATATTTTCTTCAATCAACCGCTCAATTTTTTTTTGGGCTTCAGCATCAGGAAATTGCCATACTACCGTTGATATATTGGGTGACTGTTTGTTTCGATAAGAGTCAAAATTTACACCAGGAACAGTTTTTATAAGCTCCGGCCATTTGGTTTGCAAAATTGACTCGAAAAGGTCACATTCTTCAGTTGATGGAAATGTACGAATAAAGATCTTACAATGCATATTTGTTCCTTTGAAGAAAGGTGGATTACGATAAATCTTAGACTTGCACTACCTATATTTTTTAGCAAGCCTGTAGTATTCTGGTCTGTAAAAGTTGCCATTATTGTGGGCGTAATTTTGGCATTTATAAATCATGGTGGACTGATATTGTCTGGCAACATTACTACTGAGTGTTGGGTAAAAATGCTAATCACTTGCTTTGTCCCTTATACTGTTTCATCTGCTACCGCGACTATGAATATCTTGGAGCAGTCAAACACATAAAGCGGAATTTCAAGGTAAGTAAAATTCACAACTTCAACAAACCTATTTAGATTTAGTTGTGTTTATTCTGCAGCAAAATGCACGCCTAGTTTATCGCAAAGCCATATAAAATTTTAAGCGGCGATGAAACCACAGCGGGGCCCATTTTTTAGTTACCCAAAAAGACAATTCCTCCACCGGGGACAACAAAGCTTAATATGTCAAAATATAAATGAACACCAACTGTTGCTGCAGATCCAACTATAATCCCCAGACAAAGAGCTGCACCAAAAATTTTCATGGTTATTTTTTATTTTTGCTCAGATTAATTAAATATCAAATGATCAATTTGCAAAATAAAGTATCAATTGCACCATGAAATAGTCTTTGGACATCAGTTTTATAATTATAAAGTTCATTAAAGAGCTATGTCGGTAAGCGGAGGAAAGAATATGCCCATAATTAATACCTCAAATCACGATATTTTTTATGTGGATGAAGGAGACGGTTTTCCAATATTTCTAATCCATGGATTAGCTGGCGACCATAAAGCTTGGCTCAATCAAATAGAATATTTCAAAAATAATTATAGAGTGATAGCTGTTGACAACCCTGGTTCAGGAAAAAGTTCCTCAGTTTCGCAGCCATGTACAACTAAGGACTTAGCCAATACAATGCTAGAAGTTTTGGAAAGTCTCTCCATTGATAAAGCTCATATTGTAGGTCGTTCTCTAGGCGGCTTCATCGGGCAACAAATGGTGAATATTAAACCAGAATTTGTAAAGTCCCTTGTTATATCTGCATCGGCGGCAAAAGTTGACCCAATAGGAACTCAAATTCTTAAAAATATGAAGGAAATATTAGAGTGGAGAGATAACTGGACCGATTGGGCAAGACATTCTAACCACCTATTTTTTTCCCCTGAATTCTTTAATAATAATCCTGATATCATAAAAACCGTTGAAGCTATTGTGGGGGATGAAAATAGAAGTAAAGAGTCTTATTTGAATTTAAATGATACGGCCCTTGCACATGATTTTAGGGATAGTTTAGGAACAATAACTTGTCCTACTCTCATAATGGCGGGATTGCTTGACCCTATTTGCTCTATTCAATGTGCCTATGAAATGAAAGAAAACATACCAGGATCTGAACTAGTGGTTTTCGAGAAGTCCAGCCATTTTCTTTTAGTCGAAGAATACGAGAAGGCTATCAAAACGTTAGATGATTGGTTCAATAAAAATTAGACCATTAAAATTTTTTTCTAAAAACGAAATTCCTTTATTAGCTTTCGGTGGTTATGTTTCTTTAGCAGCTTTTTTTTATTTTAAAGGCCCTGTTTACCTTCAAGAACAAAATACCATTCCAGGTTCGGTATCAAGGCTTTTAGTTAGCACAAGAAAAGTAAAAAAAGTTTTTTGTGGCTTCAAGCAGGCCCAAATTTACTTTGAAAAAATATCCAATCAGAAAGAAATTCAAACAATCCTCTCTGGTAATCCAATAAATCCAAAAATTTACAATTTGTATCATGAAAAAAAAGAAAATTTTCTAAAAGATCATGCTTTAAGGATTTTAATTTTAGGAGGCAGTCAGGGTTCTAAAAATCTTAACCGTTTATTACCAAAAGCCTTATCTCAAGTTGAAAATTTATCTATTAAACATCAATGTGGGAAAAATAATTTTAAAGATACTGAGAATTTTTATAAAGAAAATAAAATTCATAAAAAAGAATTTGAAATAATTGAGTACATAGAAAATATCCACCATTTTTATGAATGGGCAGATATTATAATCTGTCGTGCTGGAGCGCTTACAGTTTCTGAGATTTCTGCATCAGGTTCTTTGGGAATTTTTATTCCTTTGCCATGGGCAATAGATAATCATCAGTTTTTTAATGCTAAACACTTAAGTGATTTAAATGCTGGATTTCTAATAGAAGAAGATGAAAATATGGAAAAGAGTGTTGTAAAAGTTCTAAATGATATTAAAGGTGAAAACAAAGAAAAATTAGCAATGATGAGAGAAAACTCATTTAGAGCAGCAATAAAGCATCCGGAAGAAATTATTCATGAAGAAATAATGAGACCTTAATGAAAAAAATAAAAAATATTTACTTAATTGGAATTGGTGGAGCTGGCATGAGTGGAATAGCAGAAATTCTATTAAATTCTGGTTATAAAGTCTCAGGATCTGATAATGCCTCATCATTGATAACTTCAAGATTACAAAATCTAGGGATCAATGTTTATGACAAGCATGATTCTGAAAATTTAAAAAATATTGATCTCATAGTTTATTCATCAGCAATTTCTGAAGACAATCCAGAAATGATCCATGGTAAAAAAATGGGAATTCCGATAATTAGAAGAGCTGAAATGTTAGCTAATTTAATGAATTTAAAGAAGAGTATAGCCATTGCAGGCAGTCATGGAAAAACCACAACTACATGTATTCTTGCTCATATATTTACTAAATGTAACCTTGATCCAACATATATTATCGGTGGAAAAATAAAAACCTTTGAATCCAATGCCGCGCTTGGTAAAGGACCTCACATTTTAGCTGAAGCTGACGAAAGCGACGGTTCCTTTTTATCATTAAGACCAAACAATCTAATTATTACGAGTATTGATAATGATCATTTAGAAACTTACGATGGAGATTTCAAAAAGTTAAAAGAAGCATTTAAAGAATTTGCTATGAATGTTCCATTTCAAGGAAAAATTGTTTGTTATGGAGATAACAAAGAATTAGAAAAGTTAATTCAAAAAGTTCCAAGGAATTTTATAAGTTACGGTTTTAAAAAGACGAATGATTTTCAAATCATAGATCTAACACAATCTATTGAAGGATGTAAATTTAGTTTAAAAAATAATTTGGATAATTCTAATTTTCAATTTTCTGTTCCCTTACATGGGGAGCACAATGTATTGAATGTTGTAGCCTCCATTATTATGAGTATTGAAGAGGGAATAAAAATTAAAGACATTTCAGAAGCTTTATTGTCTTGCAAGACAGTCGAGAGGCGTTTTGAGGTAATTTCAAATAATATTTTTAATAAGGGAATAACTCTTATTGATGACTATGGACATCATCCTAAAGAAATAAGTGTAACTTTAGAGACGGTAGATAAAATTTGGAAAAATAATAAAAAAATAGTTATTTTCCAACCCCATAGATATACAAGGACTAAAGCTTTATTTGAAGAATTCGTGGAAATTCTATCTAAAATTGATGATTTGATTTTATTGGATGTTTATCCAGCAAGCGAAAAGATTTTAAAAGGTTACGAAAGTAACGATTTATATAAGGCAGCAAATAAGAGAAATAATATTATCAAAGCTGAAGGAGTAGAGGATGCCTTGGAGAAACTTAAAAAGCTTGTAAGTGACCATTCTTTAATCCTTACGCAAGGAGCAGGAAATACTTCTACTCTCGCAAAACTTATATCGGAATATCAATGAAAGATCTTAAATCTCTTGAAATAGGAATTTTGCATGGAGGCTGGTCTGCTGAAAGAGAAATTTCTATTAACAGTGGAAACACAGTACTCAATTCTTTATTAGAAAACGGCTATAAAGCCAAACTCGTTGATTTGGTTTCTGAAGAAATTGCAACCAAAGAAAAAACATACGAAGGTGTTGATTTGGCCTTTATTTTAGTTCACGGAAGAGGAGGAGAAGATGGGTTTCTACAAACCTTTTTAGATAAAATTAATATAACTTATACAGGTAGTAACGCGCTTTCCTCAAAATTAGGAATGAATAAAATTTCAACGAAGAGAATATGGCAGAGATCAAATATTTGCTCTCCAAATTTTGTAGAATTTAATAATAACTTCGAAGAAATTCTAAACCTATCAAAAAAAGTGGTAGTCAAACCTGCAAATGAGGGCTCTAGTTATGGTATCTCTATAGTTGAAAATAACCTACCAACTTTAATTGATGCGATAGAAGATGCAAAAAAATTTGATGAAGATATATTAATCGAAGAATATGTTGAAGGAAATGAGTTAACGGTTTCAATTATAGATAATCATGCATACAGTCCTTTAGAAATAATTCCCAATTCTGATTATTATGATTTCGATGCAAAATATAATCAAAAAGATACAATTTATAAAAAAGCTGTCTTGGAAAAAAAGAGAGAGATTTTTTTAAAAAAAGAAGCGATTAAATGTTTTGAAACTATTGGTTGTTCAGGTTGGGGAAGAATTGATTTAATAGACGATGGTAAAGATTTTTATTTCTTAGAAGTAAACACTGTTCCTGGTATGACTGAAAAAAGTTTAGTTCCTAAATCAGCAAATTTTGATAATGAGTCTTTTATTTCCATTTTGGAAAAAATCATGAAAAAAGCTATTGCTTAACGAGTTATTATAAAATACACTTCGCGAACTTTCCTTGCTTCTACTGCATTTAGCATAGAGGCATTAACCAAAAGGACTGAACATGAACCATTACGAATTATTATTTATTGTAAATCCTCAATTATCGAAAGATTCTAAACTTTTTGATAAATGTAAAGAGCAAATATCTTCTATTAGCGGAATATTGCATAGAGCCGAAGATATTGGATTAAGGGATTTAGCTTATCAAATAGACGATTGTTCAAAAGGGCATTATTTTTTATTAAATTTTGAATGTTTGCCTAATAATTTACAAGAAATTGAATCATTATTTAAATTTGATGAAACTATCCTGAGATCATCCATAGTTAAAAAGAGAAAGGCCGAAACAGAAACTTCAGCACTAATGTCTCAAACAAAAAATAGTCAAGTTGATGTTGAGAAAACTTTAAGTGAAGATGCTAAAACGGATGGAAAAGCTGAAGTCAATTCAGAAGAAATAATTGAAAATACAGAACTTTCTGATGCACAAGAGGATAAATAAATGAAAAGGAAATTTGATAAGAAAAAGTCTAGAAACCAAAATTCTGATAATCTATTGAATAAGAAAAGAGTTTGCCAATTTTCTGCAGCAAATGTTGAAGAAATTGATTACAAAGATGTTGATTTACTCTCCAAGTTTATTAACGAGTCAGGAAAAATCTCTCCTGCAAGGATGACAGGAACAAGCGCAAAATACCAAAGACAACTTACAACCGCCATAAAAAGAGCGAGACTTTTAGCTTTACTTCCTTACACAGACAGTCATAACAGTTAAATTATGAAAATTATTTTGAAAGAAACTATTACAGGCCTTGGTTCTCCTGGAGACCTTGTGGATGTTAAGTCAGGTTATGGTAGAAATTTTTTACTTCCTCAAGGAAAAGCAATTCCAGCAAATGATGAAAATCTCAAGGTTTATGAAGCTGAAAAAGCAGAATTAATGAAAGCAGAAGAACAAAAAATTACATCTGCGAGAGAAATATATGAAAAATTAAATGATCTTAGTTTGGAATTAAAAGTTGCTGTATCGGAAGAAGGAGTAATGTATGGTTCTGTTGGGACCAAAGAAATTTCAGAAGGACTTGAAGCTCAAGGCTTTGAGGTAGAAAGACAATCTATAAGATTACCTGATGGGTCTCTAAAGGAAGTTGGTGAATCAAAAATTGATATTGAACTTCATGCAGAAGTTATAGCTTCAATAAATTTGTCTATAAAAGCCGAATAAATTAAATTCTTATTTGTTTTAAACTCTTTCTAATGGGAGAATACTTTGCTGTCTTATGAGAAATGAATTTGAGCAACCTACATCAATTGAAGCAGAGAAAGCAGTCTTAGGTGGAGTGCTTTTGGACCCAGAATTATGGGACTCTGTTGCAGTTTTAATAGAAGAAGATGATTTTGCGTTAACTGAACACAGACTAATATTCAAAGCAATTAAAAAACTTCATAATCTCGGCATCAAATTAGATACTGTTACTTTGATAGAGTCTTTAACATCGGACCCTGACGTTTCTTCCGTCAGAGGATTCGACGAAAAAGAATATATCAAAAAATTAGCGGTTGAAACTCCAGGGGTAGCAAACTTCTCTAATTATGCTGAAATAATTAAACAGACTTCAAGTTTGAGAAAACTAATTTCTACTGCGACTGATATAAGTAAGCTGGCAAGTGAAACTGACTCATTAGAAAGTGAAACAGCATTTAGTTCTGCGGAAAATAAATTAGTTAAATTACGAGATTCTTTAGATAGAAAACATGGACCCAAATTAGCTGCAGATTTGATACAGCCTGTTTGGGATAATATGGAAAAAACTTCTAAATCTGATTCCCCTTTAGTAGGGTTTAGTACTGGGTTTAGAGACTTAGACAATATCACTTTAGGTCTTCAGGAAGGAGACTTGATTCTAGTTGCTGGCAGACCAAGTATGGGAAAAACAGCTTTTGCACTCAGTATGGCAGCAAACTTTATCCAAAATGGATTGCCAGTTTTATTTTTTAGCATGGAAATGTCCAATAGATCAATTATGTATAGACTTCTTTCAATTATTTCTAAAGTGGACTTAAAAAAATTACAACAAGTCAAAGATTTGACAGAAGACGATCATCGTAAAATTGAAGAAGCAGCATCAATTTTGAATAAAAGTAGATTATTTGTTGATGATACTTCAGGTTTGACTCCTTCAGAGATTTTGTCCAGAGCTAGAAGGTTAAAAAGAGAACATCCTGACCTAGCTCTTATCGCAATAGATTATTTGCAGTTGATGAGTTCAGATACAGGTAACGATAATAGAGTAACAGAAATGGGAGATATTTCTCGATCAGTTAAGGCTATCGCAAAAGAAATAGACGTTCCAGTCGTTGCGCTTTCACAGCTTAACAGAGCATCTGAATCAAGAACAACAAAAAGACCCGTAATGGCAGACTTGAGAGATTCGGGAGCTCTAGAACAGGATGCTGATTTAATTCTCTTTCCATTTAGACCAGAAGTTTATGAAAAAACGCCAGAAACTGCAGGGCTTGCTGAAATAATCGTTGCAAAGCACAGAAATGGAGAAACTGGAAAGAGGAAACTTCATTTTGCTGCGCGATGTGCAAAATTTGAAGATTTAGCTCTTGATGACCCAGCTCTAACAAGACCTGATGATGACTGGGACGAGTAATCGTGACTAGGCCTACAGTTGCAGAAATTAATTTGACTGCAATAAGAAAAAATCTAAAAAAAATTAAATCTCTATCTCGAGATTCACTTATATATCCCGTTGTAAAGGCTAATGCATATGGACATGGTTATAAAAAAGTTGTCAAAGAAATAGAAAACTTGGTAGACGGGCTATGTGTGGCCACTACCGAAGAAGCATTGGAGATAAGAAAAATAACCAACAAAAACATTTTATGCATGGAAGGACCTTATGATCAAAAGGAATTTGATCTATTAATCAAAAACAAAATAGATATAGTGTTTCATTCAAAAAGACAAATTGGGTTTATTGAACGAACTAATGATTTTCCTAAAGAAATTAAAGTCTGGATAAAGATTGACACAGGAATGAACAGATTAGGTTTTAAGGAGGATGAAATTATTGATACATTTAAGCAACTTCAGGTAAAAACAAAAAAAATCGTTTTAATGAGTCATTTTTCGTCGGCAGCTGGAACTAAATCTTCAAAGATTAAATCCAAAAAACAGATTGATAGTTTTAATAAAATTGAAAAAAAATTAAATAAGATGGGCTTTAATCCTCTATCAAGTTTATGTAATTCTGGAGGTCTATTAAATTATAGAAGTTCACACAAAGATATAGTAAGGCCTGGCATTTCTTTATACGGGATCGACCAAAAGGAGATAGGAAATAAAATTAGTTTAGAAAATGTTCTGACTTTTAAAACAAAGCTAATTTCAATTAAAACAGTTAAGAAAGGAGATAAAGTTGGTTACGATGGAAAATGGACTGCAAAAAAAGATTCTATTATTGGCATACTTCCTGTTGGATATGCAGATGGGTATCCTTCACTGATGGGTAATAATGGCTTTGTTCTCGTAAATGGAAAGAAGGCTAAGGTTATTGGTAAAGTATCAATGGATTTAACTGCAGTAGATCTTTCAAATTTTAAAGATATAAATTATGAAGCAGACGTTGTTTTATGGGGGAGGGATCTGCCAGTAGAAAAAATTGCCAAATTAACTAAAAATATTCCTTATTCAATAATGACTTCGTTATCTGCACGAGTAAAACGAATATATTTATAAAAAAAATAAAAATTTATATATTTCTTTTTAAAGGAAAGATAAAATCTATCTATGAAAATTACTAAAGTTAAAGAAACTCCAAGAAAAATTAGAGAATTTCCAGTGGAGAACGAATTGGGACTCTCTGAGCAACAAGTTGAAGACGTAGCAGAGATTTTTCAAACCCCATTAACAGGAGCTTACAACTGGGACTACACAATTCAAGATAATAGAATTAAGAGGCTTTATGAGCTTGGTAAAGAACTTAATTGGAATGCAGATACCGATATAGATTGGTCCCAACCTATGCCTGATAGAGGAGACACTCCTCAACCTATATTCTGGGATGAATATAAGCCTTACCAAGAACTATCAAACGAAGATAAATTTAAATTCCTACAACATAGGGGTTCTTGGTCTTTAAGTCAGTTCTTACACGGAGAACAAGGCGCCTTATTAGTGGCCTCTCAACTTGTCTCCTGTGCTCCAACCTTTAATGCCAAATTGTATGCTGCTTCTCAAACTTTTGATGAAGCTAGACATGTAGAAGCTTTTAACAAATACATACAAACAAGACAGAGATTAATGTACCCGATTGGTAATGGATTGAAATCACTTTTAGATAAAATTCTTACTGACCCTAGATGGGACTTAAAATTTATTGGCATGCAAATAATTATCGAAGGTCTTGCTCTGGCAGCATTTAATGTAGCTAGACAAGGTACAAATGACCCTGTTTTTAAAGACATGCTTTATTTAATTATTAGAGATGAAGCTCGTCATGTTACTTTTGGAGTTAATTATTTGGAAGAGTTCATTAAGACTTTATCTAAAGAAGAGCTCGAAGAAAGAGCAATGTTTGCTTATGAAGCCTGCCTTGTAATGAGAGGAAGATTAATGTCCGCTGATGTTTATGAGAATTTTGGTTGGGACAAAGAAGACGCCCAAGCTTTTGCTCAAAAGGCTGACGTTGCCAATAATTTTCAACATTTATTATTCACAAGAGTAGTGCCAAATTTATCAAGAATAGGGCTTTTAACAGATAAGGTTAGACCTCTTTATGATGAATTAGGTGTCTTAGAGTATGAGAATTGGCCTACTGATGGAGATATTGATTGGGTTTCTCTGGAACAGCCATTAGATTTTTCAGAAACAGCTTAAATTAATTGTAGCTAAGCTATCTTCTTGTTAAGATGATATTCCATCTTGACTAGGTTTTTAGATGGCAAATAAGCCAAAGTATGTTTTTGTATCAGGAGGAGTCGTCTCTTCTCTTGGAAAAGGCATACTCTCAGCATCTTTAGGAGCAATTCTCGAAAGCAGAGGACTTAAAGTTACAATTTTAAAACTCGATCCCTACATTAATTTAGATCCAGGTACCATGTCTCCTTTTCAACATGGAGAAGTTTTTGTCACAGAGGATGGCTCGGAAACTGATTTAGATTTAGGCCATTATGAGAGATTTTTGAATTCAAAAATGTCTCATAAAAATAATTTTACCGCAGGTCAAGTGTATGAAGATGTTTTAAAAAGAGAAAGAAAAGGTGAATTCCTAGGTTCTACTGTTCAAGTAATTCCCCATATTACTGATGAGATAAAAAAAAGAATAATTTATGGGGCAGAGGATAATGATATTGCGATAATTGAAATTGGCGGTACTGTTGGGGATATTGAATCGCAACCTTTTTTAGAAGCAATTAGGCAAATGAAACTTGAATTTGGGTCAGAGAGGACG
>ENA-OSEY01002615-OSEY01002615.1-marine-metagenome-genome-assembly--contig:-NODE-2615-length-11537-cov-5.331763_pt1 | contig 11537 bp, 9 predicted proteins | sample MGYA00248465_ERZ534230 | MGnify/ENA primary metagenome ERZ534230 (study PRJEB26409, sample SAMN06344110) | marine metagenome | isolation source: Sea water from surface | place: Atlantic Ocean:Southern... | reverse complement strand
TTTTATTTTTTTTTTAAAAAATCTTTTAAAGGCACGGCCGGATAACCCATAACAGTTGCATTGTCTGGTATATCTTTGACTACTCCACTACCACCACCGATCCTTACATTATTTCCAATATTTAAGTGACCAGAAACACCAGCCTGACCTCCGATTGAAACATTATTTCCAATTGTAGTGCTTCCTGCAAAACCCACTTGACCTGCAATCATACAATTTTTTCCAAGTTTAACGTTATGTGCCATGTGCACTTGATTGTCTAAGAAAGAATTTTCCCCAATATAAGTATCTCCAATAGATCCTCTATCAATTGTACAGTTTGCACCTAATTCAACGTTGTCACTCAAAATAACTCTACCAATATGCGGGAAACGGAAATTTTTATCTTGCATGGGTATAAAGCCAAATCCCTTTATTCCAATTTTACAACCATCCTGTATCACAACATTATTTCCTATAATTGTATTTCTTAAAGTTACATTTGAACCGATAAGACAATTATTTCCAATGCTAACTTTTTTTTCAATAATAGTATTATGTCCAATAGAGGTCTTTGATCCTATTTTAACACCTTTTCCAATTAAAATATTTTTACCAAATGTGACAGACTTATATTTATGTGAAGTTCCAGATACCATTCTTAATGAACTATCTGAGTAATCTAAATCAGCAGATGGATAAAGCTTCTTTGTAGCTTTAGCAGTTGAAAAAAGAACGTTTTTAACAAATACTTTAATACATTTTCTTGGTAAATATTCTCCTAAACTTTCTTTGGTAATGCAAGCAACAGCTTTAGTTTTTGAGGCTTGCTCATTATATCGAGTAGAGTTAAAAAATGTTAAATCTTTACTCGATGCATTTTCCAATGTCTTTATATCAAAAATTTTCGTTTTATAATTATCTTTTGATATATCTTCAAATAAATCTTTTAAAAATAAAGGGCCCTTTGGCTCAAAAAAAATAATTTCAGACATTTAAACTTAATTTAATTTAATTGATTTTAATTCTTTATTTAATAATTCAATTATTTTGCTTGTTAGATCAACTTTAGAATTAGCAAGAATTACGTTTTTTTCGTTTAAAATCATAGTAATATTATTATCATCCATATATTTTTGTAAAATAGGATTAAGAGCTTTTAAAAGTTCATTTCTTGCATTATTTTTCTTTTTAACAAAATCTCCTGAAGCAGTTCTTCTTCTCTTTTGAAAATCAGCGTTTTTCTTTCTTAAAGCACTAACTTTTTTTTTATAGTCTTCGGGAGAAAGGGTTTTTTTTTGAGTGATAAGTTCAGTTTCTTGTTTTTTTAAAGCGTTCGACTCACCTTTAAACTTTTTATCTTTACTCTCAAATTCTTTTAAAAGTTTACTTTGGGCATCACTTCCTGCTTTGCTTTCATTTAAAACCTTTTTTAAGTTAATAAAATATACATCATTTGAATATGCTAGATTAAATGGTGCTAATAATAAAGTGATTAGGATTAATGATTTAAATTTTTTCATATTTTTAAAAAGATGTTCCTATTTGAAATTTAAATGTTTGTGTTTTATCTGAGTCAGCTTTTGAAATTGGTTGTGCTAAAACAAAATTAACTGGTCCGATTGGTGTATAAAGCTGGGTTGTTACTCCAACTGAAGATCTTATTTTACTTGAGCTTCCAGCGCTACTATCGTAATCGACTGACCACAAATTACCTAGATCTACAAATGCAGCTACGTCAGTTTGTGTTGCTTCTGGGAGTAAATTTGGTAACTGCGCCTCAAAATTTAAAGCACTTGCATAATTACCACCGACATAATCACCTTGATCAACTGGGCCAATTTTACCAGCTTCAAAACCTCTCAATCTTCTACCAGGTAAATTTAATCTTTTACTTAATCTTACGTCATCATCTAATGCGGTTATAGTTGCCCCATAAAATTTTATTGCACCAATAAAATCATCACTAAATCCATAATATTTTGAAAAGGTAAATCTATTAAAGAGAGAAGGTTCATCAGAAAAAATTGGTAAACTTTGTGAAAAAGACATTATACTTCCGCTTGTAGGCATAAATGATCTATCTCTTTTATCCATTTCTAAACCATAGTTAAAATTAAATTCTGTAAATTCTCCTGCTTGTTTTTTTAAATTTTCTGATGCAGTACTATCAACTTTTAAATCATCAAAAGATAAATCAAGTCCTGGTGTGAAATATAAATCTTCATATTGTTCAAATTTAGTTCCTATATTTAAATTTGTAATTGTGTTCTCGTAACCAGATGACTTAATTTTGTCATTATTAGTGCTTGTAATACCGCCATATACTAAATTTCCACTATAATTAAAATTAGGGTTAGACATGGTTAAACCGCCCCTTAAAGACTCCTCTGATGCAGACAATGTTGCATCTACCATTAAACCTTTACCTAAATAGTTATTCTCTTGAACCGTAAAACTAAAACTTGTTCCTTCCGTTCCCACACCAGCGCCAGCAGCTATTTCACCGGTAGGTTTCTCTTCAACTGTAATTTCAAGAATTTTTAAATCCTTTTCAGAACCATCTACAATTTTCTCTTGTACGCTTTTAAATATATTTCGTGCTTTTAACTCAGATATTGATTTACTCAATTTAAGTTTACTATAGGGGTCCCCCTCATCTAGCACAAGTTCTGATCTTATAACGGAGTCACTAGTAACAGTATTGCCAAAAATGTTTACTCTTTCAATTTGTATTTTAGGTCCTTCAAATATTTTAAATTCAATATCAATATTATTCCCATCAACAGTCTCAAGAACACTTTGTTGAACAAACTGTAATTCATTTTGGTCAACTATTTTATCAATTTTTTTCAAGATTTTTTGTATTTTAAATGGAGAGTAAAATTCTCCAGCAAAAGAGGTAAATTCATCCTTAAGATCAGCAAATATAGAACTATCGAAAACAGGATCGATATCAGTTGATAATTTTTTTATTCTAAATCTTTCTCCAGCATTAATACTATACGTAAGTTCAATTTCTGTATTTTTATTTTTACTTTCAGCACTGCTTGAAACAATTTCAACATTATAATAACCTTTGCTTAAATAGAAGTTTTTTAAAAGTCTTTTATCTAATTCAATTCGTTCGGTATTTAAATAAATATTTTTTGAAATAAATTTCCAAAACTTTGATTCTTCTGAAGCAATAACATCTCTTAATCTTTTAAATTTAATTTTTTTATCTCCAATAAAATTAATTTTAGAAATTTTATATTTTTCTCCCTTATTGACTGTAAAGATTAAATTTAATCTTTTTTCATCTTGGCCAATAGATTGACTTCTAGCTTCTACTTCAGCTGCAAAAAAACCTAATGATTTATAAAATGATTTAACTAATTCAATATCTTTTTTGATATCACTTTCAACGAATGCACTTTTTTCTTTTAATGAAATTATATCTAAAATGGCTTTTTTATATTTTTTTGCTTTTTCTCCATCTATTATTATAGTGTTAATGATAGGATTTTCTTCAACCGTAATTGTTAGTATATTTTTAGAAAAATTGGCAGAAATATTAGAGAAAAATTTTGTGTCGTAAAGTTTTTTAATTATTTCGTTAATATCGTCACTTGAATAATCTTTATTTAATTCTATCTCCCCATAAACTTTTAAAGTTTCTGTTGAAATACGAGAATTACCTTTAACTTCGAATTTCTTTAAAACTTCGGCTTGACCCTGGGTTAATAAAATAAAATAAAATAATATAATATATAAAAAATTTCTCATGTAAATTTTCGTCTTATTAATTCAAGTGTTTTAGTTCTTGCCCAATTATCAATTTCGTAAATTTCATTAATATTTGGTGATCTTTTTATAGCATATTTTTTAAAATGTTTATGCCCCAAAACTGACCTAAGATAAAAAAATATTGATTTAAAAGATATCTTTCCTTCAATAAATTTAGATACGAGTGTTTCATTGCTAGCATTAAGTATAATAGGGGCAGAATTATTATTAGAAAACTTTTTTAATAGCGTAACAATTGGAAATCTTTTTTTATCAACTTTAATAAATTTTAAATTTTCAAACTTTTTAAGTATGTCTTTTTTTGGATAAATAAAATTTGTTTTATCAAAGTCGTTTCCAAAAATGGCATTTGAAATTGGAATTTTCATATCTGTTTCGTGGTAGAGAAATCTTGTTTGTCCATTTTTAAAATGAACAATTGCGTGTACTAATGATTGCGGGTGAATAATTATTTCGTATTTATCAATTTTAAATGGAAATAGCCTATAAGCTTCAATTATTTCTAAAACTTTGTTCATTAAATTAGAAGAGTCTATTGATATTTTTTTACCCATTTTCCATTTTGGATGTTTAATAGCATCTGAAGCCTTGATTGACTTAAAAGTTTTTAGTGGTTTATTTAAAAAAGGTCCGCCTGAAGCTGTTAAATAAATTTTTTCAATATCTGTGTCTTTATAATTTCTGGTTAGTTGATCAATGGAGAAGTGTTCAGAATCAACTGGAATTATTTTAGTTTTGTTTGACTTGGATAAATTCTTAATTAAATGCCAGCCGCAAATAATAGTTTCTTTGTTTGCTAACAAAATTTTCTTTGAATATTTAACAAATTTAATAGTAGGAGATAAACCTGCGATACCAACAATAGATGAAATTGTAATGTCAAACTTTTTTTTTTTAAAATTAAGATCAGAAAAGTTATTGTATATTTTTATTTTATTATTTTTGTATTTTTTTTTAACTTTTTTAAAAACTATTTCATCGCTAATTATATAATATTTAGGTTTAAACACTTTAATTTGTTTACAAATTAGTGAATAATTTCTATTTGCTGCTAATAAAATAATATCAAATTTGTTTTTGTTTTTTTTAAATATATTAAGAGACGTAGTACCAATTGATCCTGTTGAACCTAAAATGGCTATTTTTTTTTTCATGGAAATAATTTTAGATAATATAAAATATTTGCGACTATAGTGGAAAGCATCAAACTATCTATTCTATCAAATATTCCTCCATGTCCGGGAAGTATTTTTCCAGTATCTTTAATTTTATCAAGTCTTTTAAAATATGATACCATGAGATCTCCAAGCTGGGCAGATAAAGATAAAATTACAGCAAAAATAAAATATTTAAATTTTAAAAAAAAACTTAAATCAATTTGAAATAAAATTTTGCAAATTAAACCGAGTAACAAAATTGAGAAAATAGAAAAAATTAATGATCCTATTGCCCCTGATAAGGTTTTGTTTGGACTTATATTTGTAAGTCTTTTCCATCTAAAAATTTTTCCAAATATATAACCTCCGATGTCTGAAGAAATGGTTAATATAATAACCCATAGTAATAGTATTAATGATGATGTTGTATCATTTCTTAAATGCAAAATAGAAAGTAAAGATACTACTAATATACTGTCTAAAAAAATTATTGAAGTTTTTCTTTTAAATGCAGAAAAAGCTTCAAAATTTGCTAAAATTAAAATCGCATACAAAAAAGAAACTATGTAATTTCCTCCCTTGATTATAAAAAACATTGACACAGGAAAAACTATTAAAGAGGTAAATATTCTTTTATTTAAGTTAGTCATATATTTCCAAAATTCCTTCTCACTTTTTTAAAATGGTTCAAAATTTTAATAAAATCTTTTACATTAAAGTCAGGCCATAATTTATTAATAAAGTATATTTCAGAATAAGACAATTGCCATAATAAAAAATTGCTTAATCTTTTTTTGCCCCCAGTTCTTATTAAAAGATCTGGATCAGGAATACCTTTTGTATATAAATTTTTTTCTAAACTTTTAATAGTGAATTTATTCTTATTTTTTTTGATTGTTTTAGCAGCATTAATGATTTCATTTTTAGATCCATAATTTATTGCCAAGTTTACCCTTATATTATTGCATTTTTTGGTAATTTTTTTGCTATTGATCAAACATTTCTTAATTTTTTTTGGGAGTGTATTTACGTTTCCTAGAATATCAATTTTGACACCATTTTTCTTTAAATTAATAATTTCTTTTTTGAAATAATTTTCAATTAAATTAAAAAGAAATGTTATTTCTTTTTTTGGTCTTTTCCAATTTTCTGTTGAAAAAGTATAAAAGGTTAATGTGGGTATTTTTTTTTTTATGGAGTATTTTACAATTTTTTGAATTACCTCTACTCCTTTAGTATGTCCGTAATTTCTTGATTTACCCCTTTTTCTCCCCCATCTACCATTTCCATCCATGATAATGGCAATATGGTTTATTCTGTTCATAAGGTGAGAATTTCTTTTTCCTTGTCAGTTGAAATCTTTTCAATTTTTGTAATATTCTCGTCTGTATTTTTTTGTATTTGAGCTTCATAATCTTTGCTCTCGTCCTCACTAATTTTTTTTTCTTTAAGAAGTTTTTTTATATTGTCGTTACTTTCTCTTCTAATATTTCTAATAGAAACTTTTCCCTTTTCGACAAGGTTTTTTAAAACCTTTGTAAGCTCTTTTCTTCTTTCTTCTGTAAGCTGAGGTATGTGAATTCTCAGGGTTTGACCGTCTATTTGCGGATTAATTCCTAAATTTGATTTCTGTATTTCAGCATCAACCGCTTTAATATTATTTTTATCCCAAACTTGAATTGAAATAGTTCTTGGTTCAGGCACTGTAATAGTAGCAATTTGATTGATTGGCATTTTTTGTCCATAAACATCAATTCTGATTAAATCTAACATTGAAGGGTTTGCTCGACCAGTTCTCAATGTGCTTAGATCTTTTTGAAACGAAGCTATTGATTTATTCATTTTTTGTTGTAGATCTTTCAAATCAAAATTTTCCATATTTAATCTATACCCTCACCTACTTTAAATCTCGCAAAATCTAATACTTTAATTTCCTCTCCATCTGAGTATTCTTTTACAACTTGATTAACCTTCTTTTTTGTATCCATTATCCATACTTGATTGAGTAATGTGTTATCTGAAATAAATTTTTTAATTTTGCCTGATGAAATTTTTTCAATCATCTCCGGTTTTTTTCCACTGTTTTTAAGTTCTGCTTTTATTATCTCTAATTCTTTATCCAAAGTGTCTTTGTTGATACCTCTTTCATCAATAGCTAAAGGAGACTGTGCAGCTATATGCATTGCTAGTTTTGAGCCTAAATCTTTCAAATCTTTTTTTGAATTTTTGCTTAGTTGAACAATAGATACAACTTTTCCTACATTTTTTTCTAATGAATTATGAACATAAGAAAAGTTGAGTCCACTATTTTCAAAAAACTTAGCTCTTCGTAATGTAATTTTTTCTCCCATTTTTGAAATAAGTGCAATTAAATTCTCATCTACGGTTTTTTGATTTTTCATTTTACTAGATTTTAAGCTTTGAATATTTGATTTGTTTATAAAATTAAGTTCTGATATTTCTTTACAAAAATTTTTAAAATCATTATTTTTAGCAACGAAATCAGTTTCACTGTTTATTTCAATTATAGACATGGAATTATCTTTTTCAAAAATTAAAGCTAAACCATCTGCAGCAACTCTACCCATCTTTTTCGAAGCCTTAGCAATTCCTTTTTTTCGTAAAAATTCAATAGATTTTTCAATATCACCATTATTTTCGTCTATTGCAATTTTACAATCTTTGAAACCTACGCCAGTAATCTCTCTCAACTTTTTTATATTCTCTAAGTTTGCTTTATCAGACATTTTGCTTTGTTTTGTGATTAGTTCTTTTTTTTTAAATCTTCGTTTTCTACTTCTTTTTCTACAATTGTTGATTTATTATTCGAAGCATCACTTTTATCTTTTAAAATTTTTGTTTCAGCAGTTTTTTTAGATATATACTTTTTTGCATCCACAATTGTATCTTTCAGAATTTCGCAGTATAAATTTATTGATCTTCTAGCATCATCGTTACCTGGTATTGGATGATTTATACCGGTGGGATCCGAATTAGAATCTAAAATTGCTACTATTGGAATATTTAATTTTATAGCTTCTTTAACAGCTATAGACTCAATATTTGTATCAATAATAAAAAGCATGTTAGGAACTACTTTCATATCTGCAATTCCACCTAATGATCTTTTTAATTTGTCTTTTTCGGTAGTAAGTTTTAAAATTTCTTTTTTTGTAAATCCAATATCATCATCTTGGGATAAATCTTTTTCTAATTTTTTTAATCTTCTAATCGAATTCTGTATAGTTTTCCAGTTTGTAAGCATACCCCCAAGCCATCTATGATTTACATAAAATTGTTCTGTTTCATTAGCCAGTTTTAAAACACTTTCTGATGCCTGTTTTTTAGTTGAAACGATAAGAATTTTTCCACCGCTTGATATACATTTGTGCACCTCTTGCATGGCTTCTTTTATCAAATTAACAGTTTTTGTAAGATCAATTATGTGAATTGAATTTTTTTCACCAAAAATAAACTTATTCATTTTTGGATTCCACCTAAGTGTTTTATGTCCCAGGTGGACACCGGCTTCTAATAATTGTTTAATTGTTACTTCTGGTATATTCATAATTTTCCGGTTAATCCTCCACAGCTTTCCTTTCGGACCGGCGGGCTTTAACCCTTTGCTGTGTGCGAAATTATGGAATTTTTAATGTTTATTTTAATAAAAATCAAGAGATTAAAAACTTATTTTTTCAATATATTCTTTATCTTTGATGTGATTAAAAGTGCCAGCATTGAACTTTCTTAAATTTTTTAGTTCAAATGTGTAAATTTTTGAGGTTTCTTTGATTTTGATCTGAATTTTCGTTTCGCCGTCTTCTCTAAGTAATTTCTGAAGTTCATCTAATTTAGATTGATTTTTAATTTCAATCGTTACTTTATCATATTTTTTATTTGTAAAATCATTAAGGCTTATTAGTTTTCTTATATTTATTCGCCTCGAAAAAGAGTCGGCACCAGCATTATCTTTTTGCAGTGTTAAAATAAATGAATTAGCAGTTTTAAGATTTTCTCTATTAGATACTAAGAGATCAGAAAACAAAAATAACTCAAACTCACTTTTTAAATCACTGAATTTAACTATTGCAAAAGGTGTTCCTTTAGAGCTTTTTTTCTCTTGAATAGACATTATTGTTCCTGCTACAAGTGCTGAGCTTTCTTTTCCATCGACAAATTTGTTGAAACTGATCACATTCATTTTTTCAAAATAATCTCTATAAGCATTCAAAGGATGATCTGACATATAAAATCCAATTGATTGAAACTCATTCATAAGCATTTCATTGTTAGTCCATATTTTAGATTTGTTAGCATTAAAAAGTAAATCATTATCACTACTATTGTCTTCGAAAAGATTATTTTGTTTACTTTGTTTTTCATCCCACAAGCTTTTGTTTAATTGGATTATATTTGGTATTGAATTTAATAAAGTGCTTCTATTACTTTCTAAATCATCAAAAGCTCCTGCTTTCGTTAAACCTTCTAATTGGAGCTTGTTAATATCTTTTGGATTTACTCTTTTGATAAAATCATTAATCGATTTAAATTTTCCATTTTTTTCTCTTTCTTTCACAAGATTAGAAACAGCCTCTCTACCAACGCTTTTAATACCTGATAATGCATAAAAAATTTTATTTTTTTCGGATTTGAAATCTGCAAAGCATAAATTTATATTTGGTCTAATGATCTCAATTTTAAGTCTTTTCAATTCCTCTACAAATTCTCTTAACTTATCGGTATTTGATAATTCTGTAGACATCGTTGCGGCAATAAAATCCTCTTTATAATAATACTTTAAGAAAGCAGTTTGGTAAGCGATTAAAGCATAGGCAGCTGCATGACTTTTATTAAAACCGTATTCAGCAAATGGCATTATTTTTTTGAAAATGAAAGAGGCTATATCTTTACTAATATTATTATTAATTGCGCCTTTTATAAACTTTTCCTCCTGTTTTTCTAATTCTTTCCTCTTCTTTTTTCCCATCGCTTTTCTTAAAATATCAGCCTCGCCTGCCGTAAATCCCGCAAGAGTCTGTGCGATTTGCATAACTTGTTCTTGATAAATTATTATTCCATAAGTTGGTTTGAGGATATTTTCTAAACTTTTGTGAATGTAATCAGGTTTTTTTATTCCATTCTTACAATCATTATAAATTGGAATGTTGTTCATTGGGCCAGGTCTATAAAGAGCTACGAGCGCAACAATATCCTCAAATTGATTTGGTTTCATTTGTTTTAAAGCTGATCTAACACCGGAGCTTTCAAGCTGAAACAAACCTGTTGTTTCACCACTGGATAACATTTTATAAATTCCTATGTCATCAAGAGGTATTTTTGAAATGTCTATTTCAATATTTTTACTTCTTAAAATTTCAATAGTTTTATTAATTACTGTAAGTGTATTAAGTCCCAAAATATCAAATTTGACTAATCCGGAATTTTCCGAAGAGTGCATATCAAATTGAGTTGAAGGTAATAATAAATTTGAGCTACTATCCATATAAAGCGGAACTTTTTCTGATAATTTTTCATCTGCAATTACTACACCCGCAGCATGTGTTGCTAAATTTCTATTTAGTCCCTCTAATTTTAGTGATAACTCAATTAATTTTTTAACCTTGGGATTTCTTTTTTCCTCTTCGGCAATTCTTGGTTCTCTCGCGATTGACTCTTTTAATGTTAAGGGCCTAGAAGGATCAAAAGGTATCATCTTGCATAATTTATCTACGTGTCCATATGGTAAACCCAGAACTCTTCCAATATCTCTTAATGCCATTCTTGCTTTGAGTTTCCCAAATGTAATTATGTGTGCAACTCCACCTTTGTATTTAGACTTTAAATATTTAAAAACTAAGTCTCTTTTTTCTTCACAAAAATCTATATCAAAATCTGGCATAGATATTCTATCTGGATTTAAAAATCTTTCGAAAATAAGTCCAAATTCAATTGGGTCTAAATCAGTAATGTCTAAAGAATACGCTACTAGCGAACCGGCCCCAGAACCTCTGCCAGGACCTACAGGAATACTATTTTTTTTTGCCCATTTTATGTAATCAGAAACAATTAAGAAATATCCTGAGTAGTTCATTTTATTTATAATTTCAATTTCATGGTTTAATCTTTCATAATAAATTTTTTCAATCTGAGCTTTGTCATAAGTGTTTTTTTTCTTTAAAATGAAGTTATCAAGCCTGTTTTTTAGTCCAATCTTTGACAGTGATAGAAGTTCATCATTTTCACTTAAATTGCTTGAAATTTTTATAGAGGGTAAATTTGGTTGTATTTTTTTTAACTTATAAGAAAATCGGAATGGAAAATTATAATTATTTTCAATAGCTTCTGGGATATCCTTGTAAAGATTTTCTAACTCGTCTGAATTTTTCATGAAATGTTGATCGCTAAATTTTTTTCTATTTTTTTCGTCTACATAGGTTTTTTGACCTATACATAGTAAAGCGTCATGAGCCTCGAACATATCTTTATTTATATAAAAAATTTCTTGTGATGCAATTAATGGGACTTTAAATTTTTTTGAGAGACTGAGGAGATTATTTTCTAAATATTTTTCTCCAGGATCATTGTGTCTTTGTATTTCAAAATAAAATCTAG
>ENA-OSEY01002611-OSEY01002611.1-marine-metagenome-genome-assembly--contig:-NODE-2611-length-11545-cov-22.463028_pt1 | contig 11545 bp, 9 predicted proteins | sample MGYA00248465_ERZ534230 | MGnify/ENA primary metagenome ERZ534230 (study PRJEB26409, sample SAMN06344110) | marine metagenome | isolation source: Sea water from surface | place: Atlantic Ocean:Southern... | reverse complement strand
GGCAAATTAGTTACAAAAGACAGGTTGAAATTTATCAATGGCTTTTTAAAAAAAATGGTTTTGATGTTGAAGACATTACTTATTTTGTTTATTGCAATGGTAGAGCCGACAAAAAAGAATTTAATAACCTTTTAGAATTTAAAACTAAGGTCATTAGCTATAAAGGAAATACTGACTGGATAGACCCAGTTACAAGAGAGATAAAAAAAGTACTAGATGATGATAAAATTCCGGAACCAAATCCTAGTTGTGAATATTGCAGATACATAACTAAAGCTAATTTATAGGAGAAACATGGAATTATTTTACGCGACATTAATCTTCTTAATTGGCTTGGGCGTCTTGATCTCGGGAGCTGAGATTTTTATCCATCATAGTGCTCAATTGGGAGCTAAATTAGGAATAAGCGACGTTATTATAGGAATTACTCTTGTCGCCCTTGGTACTTCGATTCCAGAAATATTTGTTAGCGTTTCTTCAATAATTAACGATGCTCCTGCTCTTGCTTTAGGGAATTCAATTGGTTCTAACATAAGCAATATCGCTATTATTTATGGGTTAAGTCTTTTTTGGTTGGCTTCCAAAACACTAAACATAAGTCTAAGAAATATTTTTATTTTGATTTTAAGTGTCTTGATTGCTGGTTGGGCTCTTTACGATTTAACAATTTCTGTCGCCGATTCGATAGTGTTCATAGCGCTGTTTATCCTCTTTGTTTTAAACCTCTTTAGAGAGAAGCCTGACGAAGTCCCAGAAAATACTCACAAAGATGAGTCTTTAACTAAAGTTTCCCTGTTGATTCTGTTAAGTTTGATTTTATTAGCAGTTGGTTCTGAGTTGACTGTACGAGGAGGAGTTGACTTGGCAATAGGCCTTGGTATTCCTGATGCTGTTATCGGCCTTACTATGATAGCCATTGGTACAAGCTTACCTGAATTAGCAGCTTCCGTTTCTGCTCTAAGAAGAAGTAAAGGGAATATGGTTGTCGGAAATATTGTAGGCTCTAATATTTTAAATATAGTACTAATTTTTCCAATAATCGGGATTGGCTCAACAGCTGTTTTTGATCAAGAGATTTTTAACCGAGATTTCATGGTTATGAGTGCATTGACAGCGGCTTTCATTTTATTAGTAACTGTTGGAAGAGGAGAAGGAAGTTTAAAGAAAGTTTTATATCCTGTATTTGCTATAGGAATGTTTGTTTCAATGGGTTTTTATCTAACTAGCTTATTTTAAGACTTTTTTTTCCAGATCGTTTTTCCATCAAGATCTTCCAAGACAATACCTTTTTTTAGTAATTGATCTCTTATTTCATCTGCTAAATCAAATTTTTTGTTTCCTCTGGCATCGTTACGATCGCTAATCAGCTTTTCGATTTCTCTATCTGAAAGTTCAAGCTCTCCATATTTAAAATAATTTTCTGCTTCATCTAAAAGTAACCCTAAAGAATTAAGCAATACTTTAAGCGTAAATAACTTATCAGATGATAGGTCTCCGCCGCTTTCAGTATTTGCTGCATAAGCTTGAAGTAGGGAAAGAGCCTTGGGAGAGTTGAAATCATCTTGAAAAGCAGAAATGAATTCTTCTCTAAAAGTTTTATCTTCATTAAATTTTCTAGGTGTTTTTATATCACTGAATAATGTGTAGAACTTATCTAGAACTCTTTTTGCATTTTCCAAACCTTCTTTTGAATATGATATTGGGCTTCTGTAATGCGTCAAAAGAAAAAATAACCTTAAAACCTCTGGATGAAAGTCTTTTAAGATATCTTTAACCGTAATAAAGTTTTTCAAAGATTTAGACATTTTTTTGTCTTCAATTCTCAATGGACCGGTATGCATCCATAAGGATGCAAAATTTCTCTCAGTTGCGCACTCTGCTTGAGCTATTTCATTTTCATGATGGGGAAACTTTAAATCTAAGCCTCCTCCGTGAATATCGAACTCCTCGCCAAGGTATTTTATGCTCATTGCAGAACATTCAATATGCCAGCCAGGTCTCCCTTCTCCCCAAGGAGATGGCCAAGTAATCCCATCGGTATCCATTTTCCATAAAACAAAATCCGCTTCATGTTTTTTATTGAGATCCTTTATTGTTCTTTCTGCAGCAGATAGCTGATCTAAAGTCCTGTTGGCCAATTTTCCGTAGTCTTTAAATTTTTGTATATCAAAGTAAACATCCGATTCGTTCTTCCTATATGCATAGCCTTTTTCTTCAAGAGATTGAATCATAGAAATGATCTCTTCAATATGATCAGATACTTTTGGCTCAACGTCAGGAGAATCAATACCCAGAGAAAAGAAATCATTGTGCATTTCTTTAATAAACTTTTTAGAAAAATCCAATGCTGGAATGCCCTCTTCTTTGGCACGATTTATAATTTTATCGTCAACATCTGTGATATTTCTTACATATTTTACTTTGAAGCCTACAAACCTTAAAAATTTGACAATTACGTCGAAGTTAATAAAAGTTCTTGCATGCCCGATATGCACATCGTCATAAGGAGTTAACCCGCATATATAAATACTGACTTCTCTTTTAATTTTGGGCTTAAAAGTCTCTTTTTTACCTGTGAGTGAATTGAATATTTTCATTTTTAAGTGAAGCTAGATAAGGGTATGATTAATTATGAATGAAATAATACTTTTAACTATCACTACTTCCTTAGGTAGCTTTGATATTGAACTTTACCAAAAAGAAGCGCCCATAACAGCTAACAATTTTGTTGAATATGTGGAGCAAAATTTTTATGAAAATACTTTATTTCACAGAGTTATTCCAGGCTTTGTAATTCAAGGTGGAGGTTTTGAAATAGGTATGTCTCCTAAAGAAACCAATCCACCAATTAAAAATGAAGCAGATAACGGTCTCAAAAATGATAAATATACTTTGTCCATGGCGAGAACTCAGGATCTAGATTCTGCTACATCTCAATTTTTTATTAACCTTGTCGATAATAAATCATTAGATTACCCTTCAATGGGGGGATATGCGGTTTTTGGAAAAGTTATCTCTGGAGAAGAAGTTATTGATGAAATTGCATCTGTTAGAACTACAAACGTTGGTCCTTATCAAGATGTTCCTGTAGAAGATGTCTATATTATAAAAGTCGAAAAAAAATAAATGTCGTCTTGTTTTATTTCTGATCTACATTTAGATCATAAACGCGAAGATATAAAAAAAGCTTTTTTCAAATTTCTAGAATCAGAGGCTTCTGAATTCGAAAATCTTTACATTTTGGGAGATTTATTTGAAGTTTGGATCGGCGACGATTTTGAGGATAGATTTACAAGCGAAGTAATTTCTGAATTGAAAAAATTTTCTCTCAAAAATAAAAATATTTTCATAATGCATGGGAATAGAGATTTTCTTATAGGAAAAAAATTTGCAGAAAAATGCGGCGCTAAATTAATCTCAGATCCGTTGATATTAAATAAAGAAGGGAAAAAAATTATGCTGTCTCATGGAGATATTTTTTGTACAGATGATTTGGAATATCAAAATTTTAAAGAGAAAGTTAGAAATGAAAAATGGCAAAAAGAATTCCTCTCAAAAGATCTAAAAGATCGAGAAGAAATTGCAAAAAACCTTCGGAAGGAAAGTACAAAGAAAAATTCAAAAAAAGAAGACTATTTAATGGATGTAAATAAATTGGAAGTAGAAAAAATTGCTCAAGAGAATAAAGTTGAGATTTTAATCCATGGGCATGTGCATCGCCCTAAAGTTCACAATGAAGCCTTTGGTCAAAGAATTGTCCTAGGTGATTGGGATAAAAAATACTGGTTTATTAGTTTAAAAGGAGAAAAAATCAGTCTTCACTCAAGTGAAATTACATAGACTTATTTCTATTAAGCGGCTCAATGAAATATTTTTCATAATGAGCCTTCGATAAGGTATAAAGTTCGCTTTCTATCTCTTCTTTTAGAAAAGTTAGTGATTTATTTTTTTCAAACACATCGATACCAAATTCATCAAGGTTATCAAAGCTTTCGCTTACTTGTTTTATTACTTCAAAGGCCTTCGATAAATCATTCAAATCGTCTTTAATTTTCAATTGAAAATGTTTTATTGATTCCTCAAGCTTTTTAGAATCGGAAACCTTTAATCTGGAAGCCATAATTTGTGACTTAAGCTTTTCTAATCTTTTCCAAACAGATTCCCTTTCTTCTGGCTTAAAAGCGTTCCAATTAATCACTTCAAAGGAGAATCTTTTGCAACCCCTGCAAACGTCATCGCCATAAGTGGTTGAGCAAATGCCTACGCAAGGAGTTCTAGTTCTGTTGACCATTACCTACTATTCTAACAATAATTTTCAAAATTAGATTCTTGACTCATCATGATATAATAGATTTTTTTTGGAGATGAGATGCTTGAGGATTATTTAAATTCAGTCAAGGAAAGAGATAGTCAAGGTATACCCCCTTTGCCTCTTGATGCTGAACAAACTTCTGGTTTGATAGAGCTTATTAAAGATGCTTCAAAAAATGATAAAAACCTTTTGGAGCTTTTGACTGAAAGAGTTCCTGCAGGTGTCGATGATGCTGCATATGTGAAAGCTGCATTTCTCTCAGATATCGCCAATAAAAAAATCTCTTGTGAATTAATCTCTCCAAAAGAGGCTACGTTTTACTTAGGTACCATGCTTGGAGGCTACAATGTAGAGCCGTTAATCTCATTGATTGATGATCCTGAGTGCGGAGAAGAAGCTGTAAAAGCATTATCAAATACTCTTTTAGTATTCGATGCATTCAATGATATTGCTGAAAAATCTAAATCTTCAGAGAATGCCGCTAAAATTTTAAATTCTTGGGCAGAAGCTGAATGGTTCCTATCAAAACCTGAAGTGCCAGAAAAGATAGACACGATTATTTTTAAGGTGCCTGGAGAAACAAATACTGATGACTTATCTCCTGCTCCGGATGCTTGGTCTAGACCTGATATCCCTCTTCATGCTCTATCCATGTATAAAATGCCAAGAAAAGGTTTATCAAAAGATCCTTTAAAAGAAATTGAAGCTCTTAAAGAAAAGGGTTTGCCTGTCACCTTGGTTGGTGATGTTATGGGTACGGGCTCATCAAGAAAATCTGCTACTAATTCTGTTCTTTGGCACATTGGTGAAGATATTCCTTATATTCCAAATAAAAAAACAGGAGGAATTTGTATTGGAGAAAAAGTTGCTCCTATATTCTTCAATACCATGGAGGATTCAGGAACTTTGGTTTTTGAGGCAGATGTAGAAAACCTCAATATGGGAGATATTATTTCTATTTTTCCTGCTAAGGGAGAAATAAAAAATGAAAAAGGGAAACTAATTACTAAATTCAGTCTTAAATCAGAAACTTTTCTTGATGAAGTACGAGCTGGTGGAAGAATACCTTTAATCATTGGCAGGAGCCTTACTGATAAATCTAGAGAGTATTTGAACTTGGCTCCTTCGGAAGTTTTCGTAAGACCTGGAATGGATGATGATTCTGATGAAGGTTTTACTCTAGCTCAAAAAATGGTTGGAAAAGCTTGTGGAGTGAAAGGTATAAGGCCAGGAACATACTGTGAACCTATAATGACAACCGTCGGGTCTCAAGACACAACTGGGCCAATGACTAGGGACGAGCTAAAGGAGCTAGCCTGTCTTGGCTTTACTTCAGATTTAGTGATGCAGTCTTTTTGTCATACTGTCGCTTATCCAAAACCTGTTGATATAGAAACTCAACACACACTCCCTGAATTTATAAGAACAAGAGGAGGAGTTGCTCTTAAGCCAGGAGATGGAATTATTCATTCTTGGTTAAATAGAATGCTTTTACCAGACACTGTAGGGACTGGTGGGGACTCTCATACCAGATTTCCGATAGGAATAAGTTTCCCTGCAGGCTCAGGATTAGTTGCATTTGGTGCTGCTTTGGGAGTAATACCTTTAGACATGCCTGAATCTGTGTTGGTTAGGTTTTCTGGTGAGATGCAGCCAGGAATTACTTTGAGAGACTTGGTAAATGCAATTCCTTATGCGGCAATCCAAAAAGGTTTGCTCACAGTAGAAAAAGAAAATAAGAAAAATATTTTTTCGGGAAGATGTTTAGAAATTGAAGGCTTGTCTGATTTAAAAATCGAACAAGCTTTTGAGCTTTCAGATGCGTCTGCAGAAAGATCGGCTTCAGGTTGTACTGTACTTTTGGACGAGGAACCTATTTTAGAATACTTAAAATCAAATGTTGTCCTTTTGAGATGGTTAATTTCAGAAGGTTATGGAGATCCTAGGACACTTGAGCGAAGAGCCCAAAAAATGGAAAGCTGGATAAAAAATCCTGTTCTTTTGAAACCTGACTCTAACGCAAAATATGCCGCTACTATAGAAATAGATCTTAATGAAATCAAAGAACCCCTGCTTGCATGTCCTAATGACCCTGACGATATTAAAACTCTTTCTGAAATTGGAGAGGTAAATATTGACGAAGTTTTTATTGGATCGTGTATGACGAACATTGGTCATTTTCGGGCAGCTGGAAAGCTTCTTAAAAATGTGACTTCTCCTTTACCCACAAGACTCTGGATTTCTCCACCAACGAGAATGGATAAATTCCAATTGGAAGAAGAAGGTTTTTATGAAATATATAAAAATGCCGATGTAAGAACTGAAGTTCCAGGTTGCTCTTTGTGTATGGGAAATCAGGCAAGGGTTGAGCCAAATTCAACAGTTGTTTCTACCTCAACAAGAAATTTTCCAAACCGACTTGGAGATGGAGCAGATGTATTTCTTGCATCAGCAGAATTAGCTGCAATTTCATCTATTCTTGGCAAACTGCCTTCTACTGAAGAATACAATAACTTTATGAAAGACATAAATACAATGTCTTCAGAGATTTTTAGATATATGAATTTTAATGAAATTGCATCTTATAAAAATGCTGCTGAGAATGCGGTTTTACCCTCAGTGACAATAGAAACTAATTAATTAAGCCTTTAGTTGGAGATTTATTAGAGTCTTTTCTGTCTACCTCAAGATTCATTAAATATTCCTCTGTCACAGAGCCACAAATATAATTTCCATCAAAAATAGACGTTTCAAAATTTTTCATTTCGGGATTTCCTTCTTGAGCAGCAGAAATTAAATCGGTTAAATTCTGATAAACAAGCCAATCCGCTCCGATGAAATCAGCGATCTGACTTTCGTCTCTTTGGTGGGCAATTAGTTCTGTAGTTGCTGCCATATCGATTCCGTAAACATTTTGAAATCTCACAGGGGGAGCTGCTGAGGCAAAATAAACTTTTTTTGCACCTGCCTTTCGTACCATTTCAACTATCTGTTTACTTGTTGTGCCTCTTACTATTGAGTCATCAATTAAGAGGATGTTTTTACCTTTGAATTCATATGACACAGGATTTAACTTTCTTCTTACAGATTTACTTCTCATTTCCTGTTTGGGCATAATGAAAGTTCTACCAATGTACCTATTTTTTACAAAACCTTCTCGATAGCTAACACCCAATGTTTTTGCAACTTCAATTGCTGATGTAGTACTACTTTCTGGAATGGGTATAACTGCATCTATGTCATGATCGGGATATAAAGAGAGAATTTTCTTGCCCAAATATTGACCCATTCTGAGGCGAGATTTCATAACAGATATTTTATCGATGACAGCATCAGGCCTTGCTAAGTAAACATATTCAAAAATACATGGAGAGTGCGAGGGATTTTCAAAACAGACTTTTCTTTCCACTTCTCCCTCTAAGGAAATGAAAACTGCTTCTCCAGGACTTACATCACCAACTACCTCAAAATTAAGGGTTTCTAGGGCTGGACTTTCAGAAGCAATCATATAGTCAGAGCCAATTAGGTCATTGTCTTTTTTTCCTAAGATCAATGGTCTGATTCCGTTAGGATCTCTAAACCCAACTATACCAACACCACAAATCATAATTACAACTGAATAAGCGCCTTTAAGCCTTAGATGAGTCCTTGAGACTGCTTCAAAAATTTCTTTGGCTGATGGTTTTGTACCAGGAAAGTTAACTTTATATAGTTCATGAGCAAAAACGTTAAGAATGATTTCGGAATCCGAATTTGTGTTGATGTGTCTAAAATCTTCAAAGATTAGTTCTTGAGTGAGCTCTTTTGTATTAACGAGATTACCGTTATGAGAAATACTAATTCCAAAAGGTGAATTTGAATACATTGGTTGTGCAAGCTCTCTATTTTGACCACCTGCAGTTGGATACCTAACATGTCCAATGCCTATTTTTCCTTTGAGAGAAACTATGTGTTGTTGTCTGAAGACTTCTCTAACAAGACCTAGTTGTTTCCGAACGTGAAATTTTTCTCCTTCATTAGTAGCGATTCCGGCAGCATCTTGTCCCCTATGCTGGATTACCGTAAGTGCTTCATACAAAGCAGGAGCAGCATCCTCTTTAGAAACTATGCCAACAACACCACACATTTTGCGTATTTTAATTAAAAGGGTTTTTTTCCAAATCTAAATCTTCGGAATTGATTTCTTTATAAGGTACTTTGCCTACAAAAGAACCTAGATGGTCTGCACCAGTTAAAATATAGTCAGACATGTAACTATCTTTCCACCATGTTTGACGCATTATATACGTGTCTCCAACCAAAAACATTACAATTATTATTACAGAACCTCTAAAGCCTCCAAACAAACCACCAAAAATTCTATCTAAAAGACCTTTTTGCATAGAATTCATCCCTTTCATTATGGCTTTTCCTGTAATTCTAAAAATAATTAGTAAAACTATAAAAATTGATACAAAACTAAAAATGCTTTTTATTTCTTTGTCATTCGTGAAATTGTCAAAGATTTCCATAGGGTAGTAACGAAAAAACCACGCAATCAAAATGGCGCTTATCCAAATAGCATTTGAAATAATTTCAACATATAAACCTCTTGAAATACCAATCAAAAGCGAACTAAAAAAAATTAGTAATATAAAAAAATCAAAAGTATTAAGGTATAAAAGAAAGTCCATTACAAGACTTCTTTCAAACTTTGAATGGAAATAGGAAGATTTCTTACCTCTAACAAGAATTTAAAAAATTCACCAGAGAAGTAAAAAGAGCCAATAAATAAATTGAGTTCATTCCTGCTTTTGTCTTTTGCAATTGAATAGAGGCTTTTTATTGAATCTTTGATAATGAAATTGAATTTTAGGCTTCTTGTTTTTGATAAAACTTTTTTTGATGACATGAGTCTTTGATGAATGTTGTCTGCTATGAAGATTTTATCAACTATACCTTCAAAAGGCTCTAATAGTTTTTCTGGATCTTTATTTTCTGAACACGCAAAAAATAAATTAATTTTTTTTCCATTAAAATTTGTATCAAGATAGTTTATTAAATTTCTTACTGAATCTTCATTATGAGCAGAATCTACAAGAAAGTTATCAAATAAGGATAACCTGCCAAAAATCTTAAAATCATCCAAGAATTGTTTTGTGATTTCAGAAGAAAAATCAAAGACACTATTTTTTGAAACTTCATATAGGCAAAAAAGAACTTCCCTAGAAACAGTTATTTTTTTTAAAAACTTATTAGAAGAATAACTTTTTTTTTCAGGATAGATTAAAAAAGAATTAACTTTTGAAGCTTTTTCAATAATTGCATTTGGTACATTTTCAGAGCCGAATATTAAAGGTTTTTCAGGTCTAGCAATTTCGGCCTTCTCAGCTGCAATTTCTTCTATCGTATCTCCTAGATATTCTTGGTGGTCCAGAGCTACTTTAGTAATCACAGATATATCAGGTTCAATAAAATTCATTGGATCCAATCTTCCTCCCATGCCTATTTCTAGAATCCATAGATCAAGATCTGATTTATTGAAGTGATATAGAGCTGCTAAAGAAATTATTTGATAGAAATTTAAGTTATGACTTTCTTTGTATCTATTGAATCTCTTCAAAACGTCTAAAAGCTTTTCATCTGATATTTCTTTGTCATTTACTCTAATACGTTCATTAAAATTTAGAAGATGAGGGGAAGTAAAAGTTCCAACTGAAATATTCTTTTTTAAAGCAAGTTTAGTAATTAATTCGGAAAGCGACCCTTTTCCATTGGTACCGCCGATTAGAATGATTTCTTTAGGTTTTTTTAAATTCAAAGAGTTAAGAACTTCTTTATATCCAACTAAACTCTTTTTTTTATAATTGTGGATAAGAAGATTTTCTTCAATCCATTTTGATAAATTTTCAGGCAATGAATTAACCGGTAATGTGTAGTTTAGATATCAAGCCTGAAATCTTATCTTTCATATGAGATCTTTGAACAATCATATCTATCATTCCGTGTTTCAAAAGAAACTCACTTCTTTGAAAGCCTTCCGGAAGCTTTACTCTTACTGTATCTTCAATAACTCTTGGTCCAGCAAAGCCTACTTGTGCTTTTGGTTCAGCAATATTTATATCCCCAAGCATCGCCAAACTTGCTGCAACTCCTCCATATATTGGATCAGTTAATACTGAAATAAATGGGAGCTTCTTACTTTTCAATTTGTTTAATGCAGCACTTGTTCTGGACATTTGAAATAAAGAAAATAGAGATTCTTGCATCCTTGCTCCCCCACTGGTTGCTACACATATGAAAGGGCAAGATTTCTCAATAGCAAATTCAACTGCATCGACGAATTTTTGACCAACTACCGAACCCATTGAGCCTCCCAAAAATCTAAATTCAAATACCGAAAGTACTACGTCTTTATCGTTGAGTTTTCCGTGAACGGAAATCAAAGCTTCGGTTTCATCTATATTTGTTTTGGCATCATTTAACCTTTCTTTGTACTTCTTTGTGTCTGTGAACGAAAGCCAATCCTTTGTTTTAAGTTCAGATGAAATTTCTTCATATTCATCATGATCAATTAAGTAAGAAATTCTATGCCTGGCGCCTATTCTTATATGATGATCACAATTTGGGCAAACATACATATTTGCTTCAAGATCAGGTCCATAAAGAATTTCCTTACAATTTGAGCAAGTTTGCCAGAGCCCTTGAGGAACTGGACTTTTTTTCTCTTCTTTATGCTGTTTTCCAAGAGAAGGTAGAATCTTGTTAAACCAACTTTTAACCATACTAATTTATAGCTTTTTTTAACGATTTAGTGAAGTTTGAGATTTTTGGAGTAGATTTTTTTTCTATGAAGTCAATGATTTTTGTCCCAACTACTATGCCATCTGAAAAAGATGCCATCTTTTTTGCTGTTGGCGCATCTTTAATGCCAAACCCAACTACAACTGGAAGGTTTGTTAGTGACTTTATCTTTTTTACTTTGTTTTTTACTTCGTTGAAGTTTTTTAACTCAGCTCCGGTGATTCCTTTCAATGAAACGTAGTATAAATATCCAGATGAAGAAGCGAGCATTCTTTTCAATCTTTTGGAATCTGTTGTTGGAGAAATCAACCTAATGAGATCGATGTTTTCTTTTTTCAGGTTATTAAAAAAAGATTTGCTTTCATCGTAGGGTAAATCTACAACTATCACACCATCTACGCCAGCTTGGTTTAATTCTTTTGCCAATTTATTTTTGAGAGATAGAAATGA
>ENA-OSEY01002610-OSEY01002610.1-marine-metagenome-genome-assembly--contig:-NODE-2610-length-11547-cov-2.955275_pt1 | contig 11547 bp, 9 predicted proteins | sample MGYA00248465_ERZ534230 | MGnify/ENA primary metagenome ERZ534230 (study PRJEB26409, sample SAMN06344110) | marine metagenome | isolation source: Sea water from surface | place: Atlantic Ocean:Southern... | reverse complement strand
TGGCGGCAATGGAAGAAAAGTTGACAGAACAATTTCTCGGACTGATAACCCAGAATGTTTCTGGCCTCCATCGCAAAGCAGGAAGTCTGAAGGTTTTGGAAATCCATGGAAGCATCCGTGAAATGCGGAACATGAAAACCCGGGAACTTCGTCATCTCCCTGAAACGTGGGTTGAGAATCCTCCGTCGGAAGATGAACTACAAGTATGGCGTCCGAATGTTTGTTTCATCGGGGAAAGTTATGAAGATTATCCTTTGGAGGAATCGATTCAGGCCTGCAGAAATTGTGAAATCTTACTTGTGATAGGAACCGCAGGGATCATTCACACCCCGGTCTGGTTAGCTCAGGAAGCAAGAGATTCCGGTGCGGTGGTGATCAATGTCAATCCTCATCGCGGTGAGGTTGACCAGGTCGCCCAACATAGTTTTGTGGGAACCGCGTTGGATTATTTCAATCTGGATGAAAACCGCTGGTGGGAGAAAGGATGAATACCTCCCCTGATGCAGGGGAGGTGAACCTGTTCACGCCCTTTTCAGAATGATTCTGAAGGACGGTGAGCATGTTGATTAGAAACCATTGATCACCTCCTTTCTGTTCAGGGTTACTGAAGAGACAGCACGAATAAAGCTGTTGGCATAAATTAGCATGAGGCTTCAACAGGGCAAGGAAGAAAATGGAAATTCCATCATTCTTTTGATTATCCTTCAGTTTTCTCTGGGTAAAGGAGAAAATTCCCCTTTTTAAGTTGTTTATAAATAAGCGCACACATGCATTCTTCGGCAGACTCGATTCAATTTTCATCATGCACTGGAGTTCCATGCCAACCCTCAAGGCGTTTGTCCCAGTAGCTTTGATTGAGTTGAAGGGTCATTTCCCCGACACTTCCTGAACTGACGGGAACATTATCCAGGCGGGTGACGGGGACCAGTCCACCAGCGGTACTGGATAGAAACACTTCATCTGCAGAATGCAATGTTTTGGGAGAGATTGTGGTTTCATGGCATTCGAAGCCTTCCATCTCGCACAATTCAAACACAGTTCGCCGGGTCATGCCTTCAAGCACCCCGGATGAGGGTGTGAAAAGGACTCCGTCTTTTGCCATGAAGACATTGAATCCGGGTCCCTCGGCGATATTCCCTTGAGAATCGGTGAGAATCACCGTTTCCGTGCCGGCATCATAGGCCTCGAAAAGCCCCATTTGAAAATCGAGCCAGTGATAGTGTTTGATGGTCGGGTCTACGGATTTTGATGGTATCCTTTGGATGTTGCTGATGTGAGCGTTCAGCCCACGATTTCGGATTTCTTCCGGTGCCAACCAGATGTAGGGCAGGCAGAAGGCATGGAAACGGTTTTCACACAATCGTAAGTCCCTGCTGCCAATCGGCGGTCTTCCCCGGGTGACCAGCATTTGCACATAGGCATTCTGGAACCCGCATTTACGAACCAGCTCAAATAAAATCTGACGGATTGTCTGACGATTCTGTGAAATGCTGAAACGCAGTTTTTCGTTGTTTTTCAGGAATCGATCAAGATGATCCTCAAGCCGGAAGAACATGCCATTCCAAACAGAGACCGTATCCTGGTTGGCATCTGACCTGAGAAATCCCCAGTCCAGAATCGGAATTTTTGCCTCGGCAATCGGCCAATATTTGTCCCCGGTAAAAGCACCGCCATCTTTATAAGGTTTATCACCGGTCATGTTTCACAGATTGATAAGCGATTAATCGGAGTCAGGAACTTCTTCTTCGACGTCTTTGTCTACTGCTTTTCGGTTTTTCATCGCTTTGTGGGTTTATTTCCAGTTTGGTGGGCTGGTAGGGTTGAGTTTCGAGCTCGTGGGTCATGGCATGCAGGTGAGCGTCTGTGGTACCGCAGCACCCTCCGATCAGTTCTGCTCCGAGATTTCTGACTTCAGCAGCATAGTTGGCCATGACATGCTCGGTGCCGGTATAGCGGATTTCACCTTCCTGAAAAACCGGAATCCCACAGTTTCCTTTAGCGATCAGATTCATTCCTCCGGCATTTTTCATTTCACCAATCGTTTGAAGCAACTGATCAGGGCCTACACCTCAATTGGCTCCATACGCCGAGGTTGGGATATTCTTCATGAACTCAACGAATTGTGCCGGTGAAACCCCCATCATGGTGCTTCCTGCGGTATCAAAAGACATGGTAGCCGCAAAAGGCAGCCCCGTTTTGGAAGCAGCTTTGCAGGCTGCCTGTAGTTCGTTGAGGTCGGACATGGTTTCAATCCAGATCAAATCGGCTCCTGCTTCAGCGAGTCCAGTGGCCTGCTCGAGGAAAGCGTCTTCGGCATCTTTCACTGACAGGCTTCCGAGAGGTTCGATGATCTCTCCTGTGGGGCCCATCGAGCCTGCAACCATTACCGAATCTCCAGCGCATTCCCTTGCCAGGGTAACAGCAGCTCGATTCACTTCAACAACCAGATTTTCAAGTTGATGTAATTTCAGGCGATGACGGTTTCCTCCAAAGGTGTTGGTAAGGATGATATCAGAACCCGCCTGAACGAAAGCCTGATGAACCTTTTTCACCCGATCAGGATGCTCAAGATTCCAGGCTTCAGGGGAATCTCCGGAGATCAGTCCGAGCAAAAACAGATTGGAACCCATCGCTCCATCCAAAACCAGATATCCTTTGTCTTTCAGTTTTTCCAGCATGCTTGTCTTTTCCTGAATCAATTGAGTAAAGTGATTTTTAAGTTTCATTGGCATGACATTCCGCAATCGCGGCAGCAATCTTGGGAGTCACGCTTTTGTCAAAAACCGTAGGAATGATGTAATCCGGATTGAGATGCTGTTCATCCAAGGTTTCCGCAATCGCATGGGATGCAGCGAGTTTCATTTCTTCGGTGATTGTTTTTGCCCTGCAATCAAGTGCCCCCCGAAAGATCCCCGGAAAGCAAAGTACATTGTTGATCTGGTTCGGGTAATCACTTCTACCCGTTGCAACCACTGCAGCAACCGGCCTAGCATCCTCTGGAAGAATCTCTGGATCGGGGTTCGCCATGGCAAAGACGATGGCATCCTTCTCCATATTTCGGATGTCTCCAGCATCCAGAATATTCGGTGCGGAAACCCCGACAAAAACATCTGCTCCTTTGAGAACCTCTTTCAAAGATCCTTGTTCCTGATCCGGGTTGGCGTTATCAGCAAACCATCGTTTACTTTGATTGATATCAGTCCGTTGATTATGAATGGCCCCTTTACTGTCACATCCGATCAGATTTTTGACACCCAAATGCATGATCATTTTTGAACAGGCAGTTCCTGCTGCTCCTGCACCTGAAACAACCACCTTGATGTCCTTGGGTTTTTTCCGAACGAGTTTGAGAGCGTTGATCAAGGCGGCTGTCGTCACCACAGCCGTACCATGCTGATCATCATGAAAAACAGGGATGTCGAGTTCGTTCCGGAGCCGTTCTTCTATTTCGAAACAACGTGGTGCGGAAATGTCCTCCAAATTGATTCCTCCAAAGCCTGGAGCCAGGGCTTTGACGATGGAAATGATTTCTTCGGTGTTTGTGGTATCGAGGCAGATCGGCCAGGCATCGATGTCTGCAAACTGTTTGAAAAGCATCGCTTTTCCTTCCATCACGGGCATCGCCGCTTTGGGGCCGATATCTCCCAGACCCAGTACTGCAGTTCCATCCGTGACCACCGCAACCGTGTTGCCTTTGATGGTCAACTTATAGGCATTTTCAGGATTTTTATGGATTTCCGTGCATACTCTCGCGACTCCAGGGGTGTAAGCAATGGACAGGTCATCACGGGTACTGAGCGGGAGTCGGTTATTGATTTCGATTTTCCCCTGAAGGTGGGCCAGGAAAGTCCGGTCGGAAAAATTGATGAATTCTACATCCTCAATTTCCCTTAATCCCTCGACCAGTTTTTCACCATGTTCCGGATTGTGGGTGAATATGGTGATGTCCCGAATCAGGGCATCAGGCTCAGGACGGACAATGTCAATTGCCCCAATGTTTCCTCCAAGATCTGAAATTTTCTGGGTCACACGGTTGAGCACGCCGACTTCATTAAAAAGTCTGAGCCGGACAATAACACTGTTACTGGGATTATGGGGTGAGGAACTAACGGTCATGGGTTACTCCAGGTAAAGGTGGTCGCGATGGATGATGGCTTTTTGGTTACGAAGTTTCTCTGAACTGATCTGCTTTTTGTTTTCGAGAAATTGTTTTAATTCTTCCGAAGAAAGATGGCAGCGTCCAACCCCGATCCTTTTTCCGTCAGAATTACAGAGTTCCACCATCTCTTTGCTTTCGAAGTGACCTTCTACCTCTGTGATTCCCTGGATCAGCAGGCTTTTTTTATGAACGATGAGGGCTTTTTCTGCTCCTGAATCAATTTTCACACGCCCCTGGCTTAATGCCCCGGCAGCAAGCCATTTTTGATAGCTGGCGGGTTTTTTGTCTCCTGCGACGAAGTGGGTGCCGCGTTTTTTCCCGGAGAGAACGTCCATCACTGTAGTAGGTTCCTTCCCATCCAGGATGTGGCAATCGATTCCGAAATTCATTGCAAGGCCGGCTGCCCGTGCTTTGCTCTCCATTCCTCCCCGTCCTCCGACACTCTGGTTAGGAAAACAATGATCCAGCACCTCTTGATTCAATTCTCGAATTTCCGGGATGATTTCCCCTGTTCCATTTTTATCAGATAACTCCAATAATCCCGGGGCTATGGTGAGGTAAAACAAACGGTTCGCATCCACCAAACCCGCGACGTAAACGGCAAGCCAGTCGTTATCGCCAAAACTCAGAGTCAGCTCTTCTGTCGCCACCACGTCATTTTCGTTGATGATCGGGACAATCCCTGCTTCGAGCAAGTGGGTCAGGGTGTTTCGGATGTTAAGGTAGGAGGCCCGATTTCCGAAATCCGCCCGTGTGAGTAGAACCTGGGCAATGGTGAGATGATGTTCCCGCAGAAAATCGGTGTAGATCTGCATCAGCCTCGCCTGCCCGACTGAGGCCAGGATTTGTTTTTGGATCAGGGGATTTTCTGCTGAATCAAATTGACAAAGTTCGCGTCCTGCTCCAACTGCACCGGAACTGATGATCAGCACTTCATGTTTTTGAGAGCGAATTTCTGCAACCAGTTGGGTGAATTCGCTGATCTGGTTGTAATCCAGCTTACCGTTGGGCCGCTGAAGAACATTGGTGCCGATTTTCAACACCAGTCTTTGGGGTTTCATGGGAAACAGGGAAAAGATTCAGAAAATTGGAATCTCCTGGAATTTTGGAAGGAGTTCAGAAAATTGACTCGGAAACGGGTTGTTCTCTCTTTGATTCCTGAATTTCCGATTTTCGAAGTTTTGCTTTTTCAACCTTAATCCAGCCCCGCTCATGCTGAAGATCGGCTTCTTTACGGATCATGGAATCCTTCTCTCTTTCACGCATCCGGTCTTCGAGGTGCTGGAATTTTTCCTGTTGGTCCAGCAATCCCTTAAGCAGACTTTTGATCCAGTTCTTATCCTGATCAAGCCGCTCTCCAGTGTGTTGAACACTTTCAAGCAGATCTTTCTGCTGACTGATTAATTGCTGATGGTGGTCCAGAAGGAATTCGAAGTCTTCTTGATTTGGAGAATTGAACTTTTCTTCCGGGGAAGAGGTATTCATTTCTAATTGCTGATTCAGTGTTTCCAACCTTAAGACTTGTTCTGATAAAAGCTGGGACTGGGTACGAATTAATTCTGAAACCTCGTTGAGTAATTCTTTTTTTTGTTCCAGTTGGGTTTCTCCCTGAACGAGGCTCTGCTCACGCGCCATGAACAAGGCCTGATCTTCTGCAAGCTTCTGTCGTTTTGACTCCAGTTCGATCTCTTTCTTTTTGATATCGTTTTGTTGGGTGCTGATCGTTTTTTTCTGCTGCATCAACAGGCGCTGATCTTGTTTGATCTGTTTCTGGTTTTCCTGTTGAAGTTTGAGGGATTCCTGAATCAACACCTTCTGCTGTTCGAGGACCAGTTCCAATTGGTCCATTTCCACCCCTTCATGTCGTTGGTGACGTTCCTGGAAAAATTCATGAATGACTTCATTCGTGCGGATAACATTTCTTTCCAACATCTCCAGTTGATTGCACCAATCGCGGATCCTGCTGTATCCATCTTCTTCCAGGTCCAGGCTGCCGAGCAGATACTGATTTTCGGTAGCAGGAATCCATAAGGATTTCTTGATTTTTTCAAGGACTGGATGGGATTCCAGCACCGGGGGATTTTCAAAACCCGCATAATCCCGGAAGAGTTCACTGAATTCCTGATTCAGAGTCTCAAGTTGTTTCGTGTATTCATCACGATGTTTGGCCAAAACCAACATTCTTTCCTGAAATCCTTCTTCAGTGGAGACCTTTTCGAAATCCTCAACTGCAGCAAGTTTTAATTCAACATGACGCAGTTTCTCCTCCAGCCAGGGCTTGGCATGTGTCACCGGAATGACTTTTTCGGGTGGTTTTGCTGATGCCATCTTCAGTTTTCAAGCACGCTTGCTTCTTCAGATTTTTCGGTCAATTCAAGGTTCCCGCTTAATCCTTCAGAAATTTGTTCTTTCATAGTTTTCTTCTGCGACAACTGTGCCTGAAAGGTCAGGGGATGTTCCGAAAAATTAACTTCAAGTTCCCTCCAGACGACGTCCCTTTTTTGAATTTCACCCAGTAACTCAAATGCTTTACCCAGAGAAAACAACGCCAGGGGATAATGCCTGCCCTTCTCAGGAAGCCCTATCACGGTTCCGTAATAGGAAGCTGCCTGCTCGGCAAAACCCTGAGCAAGGTAGGAATTGGCGAGAGCCATCATGAGATTGTTTCGAATTTGAGGCTCGGCCTCTTCCGCCAGAAAAGGTTTGAAATATTCCGCTGCAGAATCTGGATTGCCTGCCATTAATGCCAACATTCCAAGTTTGAGCGGTTCTTTTCTTGCTTCAAGGATTCCTTCATTTTGCTGCTCCAGTTGCTCTTCTAAGCCCTTGATTCTTGGTTGGAGATTCTGAAGTTCCTCTTGCATCTGATTCAGTTCCGCATAGAGCGATTCGATGAGATCAAGGGGAGGCTGAGACTGTTCGATTCCATCTTGCCTGGCATTTTGTTCTGCCAAAAGAACCTGCATCCTGCGGATTCTGGCATCCTGGCGCTCGAGGCTTTCACGAAGTTCATTAAGCCCTCCATTGGTTTGCTGGGCAAACGCAGGGGATAAAACAACAAACAAGAAAAAAGGAAGGCTCCAGCGTAGAAAAACCATGATTTTCACTTACTCCAAACAGGATTGGTTTCGATAACCGATTTGGGGTTGGTGGTCAGTCGGATCATCCTCCCTCCATGCACCGAAGTCAGGAATAATTTTGAAAGTCCATCCCGGTTTGATGAAAAAACGATCTGCTTCCCATTTGGAGACCAGTCCGGTTTCTCGCTGTTGAAACGACCAAAGGTGAGCTGAAGATGGCGATTGGTGGAAAGGGTGTATTTGAAAATCTGGAAATAACCCTTTCGCTTGCCTTCATAAATGATTTGGGTTCCATCCGGTGACCAGCGAGGGGAACTGTTGTATTTTCCTCTGAAAGTGATCCTCCTGGTTTTTTTGGTTTTGGTGTCATGGATATAAATTTGTGGCTGCTGAAACCGCACACTGTCGGATACAAAAACTATCGAAGAAGCGTCTTTGGACCAGGAAGGTGAAGTTTCCAGACTTTTCCATGCAATGATCCTGTCCAGTTTTCGGGTTTTCAAATGATAATTATAGATATCCGAATTTCCTTTGGTCATCAGGGTGATCAGGATGGAATCCCCTCTAGGAGACCAGGTACCTCCCTGGGGTTGAGTGCCTTCAGGAAAAGAGAGGATGCTTGCCCTAAGTCTTTTGGAGGGTTGGATCGCGACCTGAACTTTGGACCGTGTAAAAGTCGTGTAAAGTAAATTCTGATTGTCAAAGGCCCAACTGGCGTAGTTGTTGGAACCAAGGTTGTAGGAAAACCGCTGCTGGTGGGTTCCATCATAACTGGAAAGCATGATGTTCTTGCGTCCGTTTTTCTTTTGGGAAGTGTAGGCAATACGACTTTGTGCAATACCTCGGAATCCCAGGGAGTTTTTGATGAAGGTATTGGCCATTTGCAGTCCGAGTTTCCTCAGATCGGTTTTCTCATCTTCTTTCAATTCTCCGGAGGCCAACGCAGTCTCCTGTTCACGCCCAAAAAGCTCGAACCGGAATTTCAAAGGGTTTTGCTCAAGGATCTGTAAATTCATGGTGAATGCCGGAGGTTCATTCCCTTTTATGAGGCTCTCCGGTAGGGAGTTTTCTTCATAAACTCGAAAAAACAAGGTTTGTTCCAGATTACTTTGAAATACCGACTGGACATAAAGTCCCTGCAAGTGATTCGCCGGATTCATGCGGATCACCACCGGCAGGGGTTTGAATTTAGGCCTTGTGATATCGAAATAATCGATTGGTCCTGCATCCAGGGAGACTGGGTACGAAACCCATGAAAAAAACAGGATCAAAATGATCAGACGGTGCATGTCCAATCCAAAAACAGGATGAAGAAAAGTTCGACTGGACGGGTCAGAACTGAAGATCGCGGGGGGTGAATTTAATTCCGAATTCGTAGATATGCCCAAGGTAGGAATATGGCAAGGATGGGAGAGATTGCAAGTTTTTCAACAGTCTTGATACAGAATGATCCAGTTCCGCATTCCCTGAAGATGTTTCAATCTTTGATTTCTGAATTCGTCCTTCTTTGTCTATCCGAATTCGGACCACCACGGTCAATTCACTTTCGGCTAGGTGGAGAGGGACCTCCCAATGTTGGGTAAAAAAATGATTCAGGTCCTGAAGATAAGCTTCTGATTCGAGGCTATCAAGTCTCATATTCTGTTGTTCTTTGTTCTCCTTTGCCGACAAACGGATCATGCGGATTCCTGTCAACAGATCCCCAAGGGAACTGGATACCTTTTGCTCCTCTGAATTTTCGTCCCAGTCCGTCTGGCTTCGGAAACTTCTTGTGTCCTGTAAGACATCGTCAAGGCTAAAGACCGGTTTTGAAGTAATTTCCGGGATCGTTATTTCCTCTAGTTGTGATGGACTGGATCCCGGTTCAAGCACACGTTCTGTTAATTCCTGTTCAGGAATCATCACCGGTAAAAATGTTCTCACGTTTTCCAGGGTGATTTGTTCTTCTTTGTTAGGAAGAGCATTAGCTTCAGTCTTTCCAACTTCAACCATGGTTTCGATCTTTCCTTCCGGGTTCTGAGTCTTGGCCGGCGGAATGATCACGGTTGGCAGTTCTTTCGTTTTTGTTTGGAACTCAGTTTTTCCTTCTTCCTGAGGGACCATTTCCTGTTTTTTTGGAACAGCAGAAATTGCCGAAGCGGATTGAGATTTTTCTGGGATTTCTGTAGGTGAGAGTGTCATTTCTCTTAAATCAAACCATTCGATTTGACTGGGAGGAGGATTCCTCCGATATTCACTGAAAATGATCAGCAACAGAATTCCGTGAAGTCCCAGGGAAAAAATGACTACAGCCGGATAACGCCATATCGGAAGTTGGAGCATCATGCTTCAGGCACCTCCTGTTCTTTGAAACCATGAGAGACGGGAAGAAAGATTTTGGAAAAAATAATCAGGTTCCATGAAAATCAGTTTTGCCCTGCGCTCGGATTCCCGGATCAGCACTTTATCTCCCGGAACCAGAGGCCCCTGATTTTGACCATCCGCAGCAAGGTGGATCTCCTTTTCCCGGGTGTTGGTTAAAATTTCCAACTCAACCCTGGAATCATGGGTGATCACTAAATGGCGTGCGCGAAAGTCATACTCATTTAAGCCGCTCAGGATCATACACCGTAGTTCCGGCATCACGATTGGTGAGCCAGCAGCAAGAAGATATCCGGTACTGCCGGTCGCCGTTCCAACAATGAAGCCGTCTCCTCTGATTTTCCGAATCGGGTGACCATTGATGGTCAAAGCCATATTGACCAAACGGGTGGCCCCCTTGATCACCACCTCATTTACAGCATAGGCTGTTCCCTGAGGATGAAGGCACTCTAGAATCGAACGCTCACTGATAACAAAGCGGCCTTGCTGAATCCTCTCAAGGATTTTGTCAAGGTCCTCAGGATTACCTGTGGTAAGAAATCCTACGGTTCCATAATTCACCGCAAGTACCGGGCAGTTGGGCAGGTGAATCAGCCCTGCTAATACGGTGCCGTCACCTCCTACCGTAAGAATTAAATCGATGTTTTCCTGAACCTCCGTAGAAGGATTTAGGATGACCGGTTCCATTTGATGGTTCTTCAGGCTATTGGAAATGCCTTCTAGAACCGATTTTCCCAAATCAGGATTATGATAAATTCCAATCTTCTTGAAATCTGTCATCGATCTGAATATTTGAAAAAATGGACATCTGGTAAGTGCTTTTGCATCGTAAATGATAATAAATCAGAAAGAATAATGTACCTTAATAATTAAGCCAGAACTCAAAAAAATTTCAATGCTGTACTTTGACGAAGTCAAGAGAAATGAAGAGCGTTGATAAAGTTCATGTAGGGAAAAAATGATGGATTCTATCCTTTTATAGAGTCTTGCAGTTAAGTAGCAAATATGAGAATAATATTCGTTAAAATCATGAATGATCTTTATTGTTTGGAGCGATTTGAAACTTCCTTTCCAAATAATAAATATTACCCCAAAAACATTCTGGAGCATATAAACAAGTGAATTCAATGATGCGAAATATCGGCATCTGGTTGGTGATTGGCTTAGCCATGATGGTTCTTTTCAACCTGCTTGGACCTCGCTCATCAGGAAGCCGTGAGTTGCCTTTCTCCGATTTTATTTCAAAAGTCGAATCCGGTTCTGTCCTGGAAGTGGTGATGCGAGGCCGTCAGGTTGAAGGTTTGACCGATGCCAACGAACGCTTCCAGACTCAAGTCCCCAATTATCCTGCACTGTTTGAAATTCTTGAAAAGAATCAAGTACGAACCAGGGTCGAACCAACGGATCAGGGCAACATTTTTCTGGCAATCCTCAACAGTTGGTTACCTATGCTGCTCATCATAGGGATCTGGCTTTTTTTTATGCGTCAGATTCAGGGTGGCGGAAACCGGGCGATGAGTTTTGGTAAAATCCGTACCCAGATGAAAGATAAAGAACAGAACACGGTTCGCTTCAATGATGTTCAGGGCATTGATGAGGCCAAAGAAGAATTAACTGAAATAGTCGAGTTCCTGTCTGCCCCGGAAAAGTTTGAAAAACTGGGAGGGGAAATACCCCGTGGAGTCCTTTTGATGGGAGATCCCGGAACGGGGAAGACCATGTTGGCAAAAGCGATCGCCGGAGAGGCGGAAGTTCCTTTTTTCAGTATCAGCGGATCTGATTTTGTAGAAATGTTTGTCGGGGTAGGAGCAAGTCGGGTTCGTGATCTCTTTGAACAGGGAAAGAAAAATTCTCCCTGTATAATTTTCATCGATGAAATTGATGCTGTTGGAAGAAGCCGTGGGGCAGGTCTAGGAGGGGGAAACGACGAACGTGAACAGACTCTCA